>ERZ827088.133-NODE-133-length-105961-cov-10.454582_pt1 | contig 105961 bp, 95 predicted proteins | sample MGYA00519922_ERZ827088 | MGnify/ENA primary metagenome ERZ827088 (study PRJEB31778, sample SAMEA3449254) | human gut metagenome | biome: human gut; feature: human-associated habitat; material: faeces | place: United Kingdom | collected 2010/2012 ... | reverse complement strand
GCGCACCTGCTTTGGGAGCAGGGGGTCGTGGGTTCGAATCCCGCTACCCCGACAATATAAAAAGAACAGTTACATGGATTCATGTAGCTGTTTTTTTTGTTATTACATTTTCAGATAGTATTCTTTTGTCAGGTCAATATATTCCCGGCTATATTCGTGTCGGGTCAGTTCAATTATCATGTTTTCTATTTGACACTTTTGGTCTTGAAATTTAAAGGTTATCAGACTGCGTTTTGGGGAAAGTCCCGGTTTTGTTATTATATTCAGTTGTTTATAGGGATATAAAGAATAATTGAGGGCTATTTCTTTTACTTTATCTGAAACATCGGCAGGAACAATGACAGTGAATGCACCATCTGCTGAAAGAAGTCGCGATACTCCTTCTAATAATTCTTTGTAAGTAAGCTCATTGTCATGCCGTGCAGTATTTCGTTGTTGGTTAGGGCATTTTAGAGAGTCTGTAAAATAGGGAGGGTTGGAAACAATGACATCAAACTGTGCGGTAGAAGTATAATGTTTGAAATCGGCTTCTACTACTTCTATCCTATCCTGCCATGGAGAATGTGACACATTTTCTATGGCCTGTCTGACGGCGGAGCAATCTATTTCCAATGCAATGATAAAAGCTTTGCTGCGTTGGGCAAGCATTAAGGCAACTAAGCCGGTGCCGGTTCCAATATCAAGTATTCTTTGTGCGCCATCAACATGAGGCCATGCTCCTAAAAGTACCCCATCTGTTCCTACTTTCATAGCACATTTGTCATGCCATATGGTAAATTGTTTGAATTGAAAATATGAATTCGCCATTTTAGTATGTATTGTGAGATTTGCCAAAAATAAATAATTTTTATGAGACAACGTTGGATAACTGTTATTATTTGGCATTGTTTTTGTGTTTTTATCGTACATGGGCTTTATTATTAATGAATAATCGCTTACCTTTGCAAACAATTTATGCCCATATAAATGACATAAACTAATTTAAAAGAAATGATGAAAGAAAAATATTTTATGGAAGATTCAGATGATAATGCCTTTTCACTGATTGCCGATTTTGAAGGGAATGAAGAACAGATGTTCGATGTGAAAACTAAATCAGGCGATACTCTTCCGGTCCTCCCCCTTCGTAATATGGTGCTGTTCCCCGGAGTATTTATGCCTGTTTCTGTAGGTAGAAAATCCTCGTTGAGATTGATACGTGAGGCTGAAAAGAAAGGTATGAATATAGCAGTAATCTGCCAGAAAGCTGCCCAAATAGACGAACCGCAATTTGAAGATTTACATACCATTGGTACCATTGGTAAAATTGTACGTATTCTGGAAATGCCGGATCAGACTACCACTGTGATTTTGCAGGGACTGAAACGGTTGGAATTGAAGAATATTACAGAAGTTTATCCGTATTTGAAAGGGCAGGTCGAAATTAAAGACGAAGAAATCCCGGATAAAACAGATAAGGAATTTCAAGCTTTGGTAGAAACTTGCAAAGATCTGACTATACGATATATAAAGTCTTCGGATTCCTTACATCAAGATTCTGCATTTGCTATTAAGAATATTAATAATCATATGTTCTTGGTAGATTTTATTTGTACGAACCTACCTTTGAAGAAGGATGAAAAAATAGAGTTGTTACGTTATGATTCTCTAAGAGAACGTACATACCGTTTGCTGGAAATATTGAACAGGGAGGTACAGTTGGCTGAAATTAAAGCATCTATTCAGATGCGTGCCCGTGAAGATATTGACCAACAGCAGCGTGAATATTTCTTGCAACAACAGATCAAGACCATTCAAGACGAATTGGGTGGCAGTGGTCAGGAACAGGAAATAGAAGAAATGCGAAATAAGTCGTATAGGATGAAATGGGGTGAGGAAATACAGGCGATTTTCTTGAAAGAACTGGCTAAACTGGAACGTTCTCATCCGCAATCTCCTGATTATAGTGTGCAGTTGAATTATTTGCAGACAATGCTTAGTTTGCCTTGGGGGATTTATACGACAGATAATTTGAATCTGAAGAATGCCGAGAAGACCTTGAATAAAGATCATTATGGTTTGGAAAAAGTAAAAGAACGTATTCTTGAGCATTTGGCCGTCCTTAAGTTGAAGGGCGATATGAAGTCGCCTATTATCTGTTTATATGGCCCTCCGGGAGTCGGCAAAACTTCTTTGGGAAAATCGATTGCTGCTGCTTTGAAGCGGAAATATATTCGTATGTCTTTGGGTGGAGTGCACGATGAAGCCGAAATTCGTGGACATCGTAAAACCTACATCGGTGCTATGCCGGGACGAATCATCAAAAGCCTGGTAAAAGCCGGTTCTTCGAATCCTGTGTTTATCTTGGATGAGATTGATAAAGTCAGTGCAGACCGCCAGGGGGATCCGTCATCTGCTTTATTGGAAGTGCTTGATCCGGAACAAAATACTGCATTTCATGATAATTTTTTGGATGTGGATTATGATTTGTCAAGAGTGATGTTTATTGCTACGGCTAATAATCTGAATACAATTCCCGGGCCGTTGTTGGATCGTATGGAGTTGATTGAAGTTAGCGGCTATATCACGGAGGAGAAAGTTGAGATTGCCCGTAAGCATTTGGTTCCAAAAGAATTGGAAGCAAATGGAATGAAGAAGACGGATATTAAGATTCCGAAGGATACTTTGGAAGCCATTATTGAATCATATACTCGCGAAAGCGGTGTGCGTGAGCTGGAGAAGAAGATAGGTAAGATCTTGCGTAAATCAGCACGCCAGTATGCTACTGATGGTTATTTTGCAAAAACGGAAATTAAACCGGCCGATTTATATGATTTTCTTGGAGCGCCTGAATATACACGTGATAAATACCAGGGAAATGATTATGCAGGTGTTGTGACAGGTTTGGCATGGACTGCTGTTGGGGGCGAAATTCTGTTTGTCGAGACCAGTTTAAGCCGTGGTAAAGGTGGTCGTTTGACGTTGACGGGTAATCTGGGTGATGTGATGAAAGAATCTGCAATGTTGGCACTGGAGTATATTAAAGCGCATGCTTCATTGTTGAACTTGGATGAAGAAATATTCGACAATTGGAACATACATATTCATGTTCCGGAAGGTGCTATTCCGAAAGATGGCCCTTCGGCGGGTATAACAATGGCTACCTCTTTGGCTTCGGCTTTGACGCAACGTAAGGTGAAGGCTAATCTGGCAATGACCGGAGAGATAACTCTTCGTGGTAAAGTGCTTCCTGTAGGTGGAATTAAAGAAAAAATCCTTGCTGCCAAGCGTGCAGGAATTAAGGAGATTATTATGAGTGCTGAAAATAAGAAAAACATAGATGAAATTCAGGATATTTATTTGAAAGGCTTGACTTTCCACTATGTTACTGATGTGAAAGAAGTATTTACTATCGCATTGACTGATGAGAAAGTAACTGATGCTATTGATTTATCTGTAAAGAAAGCCAGCCAGGAATGACATTTGAATTACAATATACAGACGCAAAAAGTAATGCCCGTGCAGGTTTGATCACAACGGACCACGGGCAGATACAAACTCCTATATTTATGCCTGTGGGTACTCTTGGTACAGTGAAAGGAGTACATTTGACGGAGTTGAAAGAGGATATTCAGGCACAGATCATATTAGGTAATACTTATCATCTCTATTTGCGCCCGGGATTGGATGTCATTGAAAGAGCCGGCGGATTGCATAAATTCAATGGGTTTGATCGTCCGATGCTGACCGATAGCGGTGGATTTCAGGTTTTCTCATTAGCCGGTATTCGCAAATTGCGTGAAGAAGGTGCCGAATTCCGTTCGCACATCGATGGTAGTAAACATATTTTCACTCCTGAAAAGGTGATGGATATTGAGCGTACGATTGGTGCGGATATTATGATGGCATTTGATGAATGTCCTCCGGGAGACTCTGATTATGCATATGCCAAAAAGTCATTAGGACTGACACATCGCTGGCTTGATAGATGCATTCAGCGATTCAATGAAACAGAGCCCAAATATGGTTATAACCAATCTCTTTTTCCAATTGTGCAGGGATGTGTATATACTGATCTGAGAAAACAATCAGCGGAGTTTGTTGCTTCCAAGAATGCAGACGGAAATGCAATTGGTGGTTTGGCTGTGGGTGAACCGGTAGATAAGATGTATGAAATGATCGAGGTAGTGAATGATATTCTGCCGAAAGACAAGCCACGTTATTTAATGGGAGTCGGTACACCGGTTAATATTCTCGAAGGTATTGAGCGAGGAGTCGATATGTTTGATTGTGTGATGCCTACACGTAACGGGCGTAACGGAATGTTGTTCACGAAAGACGGCATTATGAATATGCGTAATAAAAAATGGGAGACGGACTTCTCCCCTATTGAAGCCGATGGTGCTTCTTGTGTAGATACCTTGTATAGTAAAGCGTATTTACGCCATCTGTTTCATGCACAGGAGTTGCTGGCTATGCAGATTGCTTCTATTCATAATCTGGCTTTTTATCTTTGGCTGGTAGGTGAAGCGCGCAAACACATTATTGCAGGAGATTTTTCTACTTGGAAGCCAATGATGGTAAAAAGAGTGTCAACAAGATTATAAATTAAATGAAAAGCAATCGATTTATCAAACTGCTGGACTGGTATATCATCAAGAAATTCTTGGGGACGTACGTGTTTGCCATTGCATTGATCATCTCCATCGCTGTGGTGTTCGATTTCAATGAGAAGATGGATAAGTTTATGGAACGTGAAGCTCCGTGGTCAGCGATCGTTTTTGATTATTACATGAACTTTATTCCCTATTTTGCGAATTTGTTCAGTCCGTTGTTTGTGTTTATTGCTGTCATTTTCTTTACATCAAAATTAGCGGAGAACTCGGAAATTATTGCTATGTTCTCTACGGGAATGAGCTTTAAACGTTTGATGCGCCCTTATATGATTTCTGCAGCGGTTATTGCTGTTGCCACTTTTATGTTAGGGTCCTACGTTATTCCGAAAGGTAGTGTGACTCGTTTGAATTTTGAGGATAGATATGTTAAATCTAAGAAGAAAGGGAGCGCAACGAATGTACAACTTGAAGTGGATAGTGGTGTAATTGCTTATATCGATCGGTATCAAGATTATAATAAAACCGGTAATCGATTCTCTCTTGACAAGTTTGTTGATAAAAAGTTGGTATCTCACCTAACGGCTCGTCGGATTGTTTATGATACGACTACTGTGAATAAATGGACGATTCATGACTACATGATACGTGAGTTGGATGGATTAAAGGAGAATATTATCAAGGGAGACAGGCTCGATACTATCATCAATATGGATCCGACGGACTTTCTTATTATGAAGAATCAGCAGGAAATGCTTACCAGCCCTCAATTGAGCGAATATATTGATAAGCAGCGTCGGCGTGGGTTTGCTAATATCAAAGAGTTTGAGATTGAATATCATAAACGCATTGCGATGTCTTTCGCTTCATTTATTCTTACCGTGATTGGACTATCGCTTTCGTCGAAGAAAACGAAAGGAGGAATGGGACTTCATCTGGGAATTGGATTGGCATTGAGTTTTTCATATATTCTTTTCCAGACTATTACTTCTACATTTGCGGTGAATGGCAATGTGCCTCCTGTCGTTGCTGTCTGGATACCCAATATACTATATGCGTTTATCGCATTCTATTTGTATAAGAAAGCACCCAAATAGAATCAGAAAACTCTTACCGGGTGAGGTAAAGAAAAGAGGGTGTGTCGAAACTCTCATAAACTAAAAATCACCCTCGCCACAGTCAGTTGTAGCGAGGGTGATTTCGATAAAAGGGGAGTTTTGACACATCCCCCTTTTTGTTGTATTCATTTCCTCTTTTGTCTGTTTCCGGCCCTTTTGATATATCCGGAAAATTCCCCTTCCTCCCTGCGTTTTAATAATGTAGATTTTATCCTAATTCTTTTACGCGGGCAGAAAGTTCTGCAGCAGAGATGTTTTTGGCTATGATAACACCATTTCCATCCAATAAATAGTTAGTGAAACCCCGGTTCAAACGGTATTTTTTAAATAAGCCGGAATCTTCGCCTTTAGTTTCCACGAAACAGGTGGGCGTAACTATTTGGTCCTTACGAATAGTTTCCTCGAATACCGATCGGTATTCATCAAATGATATAGAAACCATTTTCACATTTGGGGCATCAGACCGGAGTGCGTTATTTAAACTAACGTTTTGCATCCGTGACTGTGCATCGTAACTTGCCCAAAAACTAAGCAATACATAACGGCCTTTGAAATCGGCCAGTTTAAGAGGGTATTGCTCCCCTGATGTAGATTCGATTCGAAAATCCGGGGCTACATCTCCCACGCTTAAGCCTCCTGTTGGTTTATCTTTTTCAACGAAAGCGGTCAAGGAACAAATTAGTAATACAACAAAAATCCATTTTACATGTCTCATGTAATTCGGTTTTGGTTAATACTATTCGGGACTGTCCTTAAACAGTGGTTTCTTCCCGAAACATTATCTTTATCCAGGCTTCAATGGAGAGGAATCCGTTGATTGTCAATGCCTTTGATTTAGAAACCGGACGCAAAGGTAAGTATTTATTAAATTAACTTCCAAATAAACAAGCAGATTTCTTACTTTTCAGGTGTATTTTTTTATGTTCTTTAGCATAGAAACCGGCTTTTTTCCCTATTTTTGCAGGATTAAATGAACTTTTTATGCAACTGTCAAATACTGAACTCATTCTTATCCGTATTACCGGTGAAGATCGTCCTGGGCTGACGGCTTCTGTGACGGAAATATTGGCAAAATATGATGCTACAATTTTGGACATCGGGCAAGCGGATATTCATAATACTCTTTCGTTAGGCATACTTTGTATGACTGAAGAACAAAATTCCGGATTCATTATGAAAGAGTTACTTTTCAAAGCTTCGTCTTTAGGAGTAACTATTCGTTTTTATCCTATTTCAACAGAGGAATATGAAAGTTGGGTGAAAATGCAAGGAAAGAATCGTTATATTCTTACCTTATTAGGCCGTAAGCTTTCTGCTCGACAGATTGCTGCAACTACCCGTATTCTTGCAGAGCAGGGAATGAATATTGATGCGATTAAGCGTTTGACAGGTCGTATTCCTTTAAACGAATGTGAGTCGCGTACACGTGCTTGTATCGAGTTCTCTGTTCGTGGTACGCCTAAAGACCGTATTGTGATGCAGGAACAACTGATGAAACTGGCCAGCGAACTCGAGATGGATTTTTCTTTTCAACTTGACAATATGTATCGACGGATGCGTAGGTTGATCTGTTTTGATATGGATTCTACGCTGATTGAAACCGAGGTTATTGATGAATTGGCAATACGTGCCGGAGTGGGTGATCAAGTGAAGAAGATAACAGAACGGGCTATGCGTGGTGAAATTGATTTTATCGAGAGTTTTCGTGAGCGTGTTGCTTTGCTCAAAGGCTTGGATGAATCGGTGATGCAGGAAATTGCGGAGAATCTGCCTATAACGGAAGGCGTAGACCGGCTGATGTATGTTTTGAAAAAATATGGTTATAAAATTGCTATTCTTAGTGGTGGTTTTACTTATTTTGGAAAATATTTGCAGCAGAAATATGGTATAGACTATGTATATGCCAATGAATTGGAAATCATAGACGGTAAACTGACCGGTCGTTATTTAGGTGATGTAGTGGATGGAAAACGGAAAGCTGAGCTTCTTCGTTTAATAGCACAGGTTGAAAAAGTAGATATAGCACAGACTATTGCCGTTGGTGATGGAGCTAATGATTTGCCGATGTTAGGTATCGCCGGGTTGGGTATTGCATTTCATGCAAAGCCTAAAGTAGTGGCCAATGCCGAGCAGTCTATTAATACGATCGGATTGGATGGGGTGCTTTATTTCCTTGGTTTTAAAGATTCGTATTTGAATATGTAGAATCTCTCAATAATTTGATATTAGTAATTTGTATAATTAGCATAAAATGAAGTTTTCCGAATTAAAACTAAATGACCGCGTACTTGAAGCACTTGATGCAATGAGATTTGATGAGTGTACACCAGTGCAAGAGCAAACGATACCTGTTATCCTTGATGGTAAGGACTTGATTGCAGTTGCTCAAACAGGTACCGGTAAGACGGCTGCTTTTTTACTCCCGGTATTGAACAAACTTTCTGAGGGTGGACATCCGGAAGATGCCATCAATTGTATTGTTATGTCCCCTACCCGGGAATTAGCGCAGCAGATTGATCAGCAGATGGAAGGTTTTTCTTATTTTATGCCGGTATCCAGTGTGGCTGTGTATGGAGGAAATGATGGAGTGCTATTTGAACAGCAGAAAAAAGGACTTAGCCTTGGAGCTGATGTTGTGATTGCAACTCCGGGACGATTGATAGCTCATCTCAGTTTGGGGTATGTGGATTTGTCTAAAGTATCTTATTTTATTTTGGATGAAGCTGATCGCATGCTTGACATGGGATTCTATGAAGATATTATGCAAATTGTGAAGTATCTGCCTAAAGAGCGACAGACTATTATGTTTTCGGCGACTATGCCTGCCAAAATCCAACAGCTTGCGAAAACGATTTTGAATAATCCGGTAGAAGTGAAGTTAGCTGTATCCAAGCCGGCAGAAAAGATTGTTCAGGCAGCATATGTATGTTATGAAAATCAGAAATTGGGTATTGTTCGTAGCCTTTTTGCGGAGGAAGTTCCAGAACGTGTAATCATTTTCGCATCTTCTAAAATCAAAGTGAAAGAGGTTGCAAAAGCTCTTAAAATGATGAAGTTAAATGTTGGGGAGATGCACTCGGACCTTGAACAGGCCCAAAGAGAGTTTATCATGCATGAATTTAAGTCGGGTAGAATCAATATTTTGGTAGCAACTGATATTGTGTCCAGAGGGATTGATATTGATGATATTCGTCTGGTGATAAACTTTGATGTTCCTCATGATAGTGAAGACTATGTGCATCGTATCGGACGTACCGCCCGTGCCAATAATGACGGTGTAGCAATTACATTTGTAAACGAAAAGGAGCAGACTAATTTTAAGCATATTGAAAATTTCCTGGAAAAAGATATATATAAGATCCCAGTACCATCGGAATTGGGCGAAGCACCGGCGTATAAGCCGCGTAATACTGGGATAGGGAATGGCAATCGGTCACGAAATTTTCGTAAAGGAGGAGGAAAGAGATCAGGTGGAGATCATCGATCAAAAAGTAGAAAATAACCCTTTTTTATTTAGCTGTATAAATTGTTAATTTTCCGTCAAAAGAAACCGATAGGTCTGCAATGTTGCATACGGAACTTTCCGGTATACAAACTGTAGCTTGATAATGAAAACCTTTACGATCGACATTTTTGAAATTCATCTCGGATAAGATGGATTGTTGTAGGAAGTCGGTGGAAATTACATTTTCAAGCATTTGTTTGGTTATATCACTTGAGAATAAACATTTTCTACCTTCATATATGCATATGTGCATGATGTTGTCATAATAGATATTATCCATACTGATGCCCTCTTCAGAGTAGGTTGTTTTTATTACCTTTATTTTAGAAGGGTTGATGTATACATATGCTCTATAACGGATTCCGTTATAAAAAACTACGCTATCTTTTTGGGTGACTTCTGTATAAGTCGGAATGATCTCCACTGGCTTTCCAGAAAATGCCAATGAATCGTTCGGATCTTCCGATTTATGAAGTTTTACGATGTTATCTGCCAGAGAATGAAATGAAAAACTGTATTCCGTTTGTTTATCAATTTGATAACGTGCCAATTCATTGCCAAAAGTATATAGGGTATCTTTTATTATTTTGAAGTATACAGGAGTACTTTGCGAATTTACATAATAAATTGTATCACCTTTGATAAACAGTAAAGGAATGTCACTCTCATCATCGATCCAGATTCCCTGCATCAATTCTTTGGCTTTGACATTTTCTGATTGCTCTAAAGAGTTTTGCTTTTTAGTATTATTGCACGCTATCAACAAAATCGTCAATAACGATGTCGTTATAAACTTAATCATCTATTTAATTTTGTGCAAAATTAAGCAATTATCTTTTCATTTCCCAATACAACGGTATATGAATCCTTGTTCTTCCATTTCTTTTTTATCATAAATGTTACGACCATCCAAAACAATAGGTTGCGTCATTGTTTTTTTAATAACTGGCCATGATGGTAAACGAAATTCTTTCCATTCGGTGACTAACATCAAAACATCGGTATCAAGTACGGCATCATACATGTCGTGTGCATAATATACACTGTCTCCGATTCTTCTTTTACATTCTTCCATAGCTGCCGGATCATATACCCGAATTTTACAACCGGCCTGTCTTAACTTGTCTATGAGGACCAATGCGGGTGCTTCACGCATATCATCAGTTTCGGGTTTGAAAGCGAGTCCCCAAATTGCTATTGTTTTATCCTTTAACTTATTATTGAATAATTTCAAAAGCTTTTCAAATAAAGCACTTTTTTGTATTTCATTGACCTCTTCTACAGCACGTAATACGCGCATGTCATATCCGTTTTGTTCTGCTGTCTTTATCAAAGCCTTGACATCTTTTGGAAAACAAGAGCCTCCATATCCTATTCCCGGATAAAGGAACTTACGTCCGATTCGAGTATCTGAGCCAATACCACTGCGTACCATATTTACATCTGCCCCGACAAGTTCACATAGATTGGCTATGTCATTCATAAAGCTGATACGGGTAGCTAACATTGAATTAGCTGCATATTTAGTCATTTCTGCCGAAGGGATATCCATAAAAATGACACGGAAATTATTTAGCAAGAATGGTTTGTATAGTTTAGACATAATTTTTTTAGCACGTTCAGACTCCACTCCTACTACTACACGATCCGGACTCATAAAATCACTAATGGCATTTCCCTCTTTTAAGAATTCCGGATTGGAAGCAACATCAAATTCTATTGTTACTCCTCTTTGGTCTAATTCTTTCTGGATAACATTACGTACTTTTTGTGCTGTTCCAACGGGTACGGTACTTTTGGTGACCACTAATTTGTATTTGTTCATGTTTTGTCCGATAGTACGTGCTACGGCAAGTACATAACTAAGATCGGCACTTCCATCTTCATCAGGAGGAGTACCAACTGCGCTAAAGATAACTTCCACATCATTAAGACAACTTTCTAAAGAAGTTGTAAATTTCAGGCGTCCTGATTTTGTATTGCGGAGTACCATCTCTTCCAATCCAGGCTCATAAATAGGAATCACTCCCTCTTCAAGAGCTTTTATTTTTTTTATATTGGTATCAACACATGTTACATCCACACCTATTTCTGCAAAACAAGTCCCTGTAACTAGTCCGACATATCCAGTTCCTACAATTGCTATTTTCATTTTTATGTTTTTGGAGGAGTTATACAAAATATTCAGCTTCTTGAAAGGTCTTAGCCTGCCTGTCTTTTTCAGACATAATAATTTGAAAATCGGCTATTGGCCAATCAATACTTAATGCATTATCGCAATATAAGATAGATCTTTCTGCTTGTGGATTATATATATTATCAACTTTATATGTGAAGATTACTTCTTCGCTTAATACCAAAAATCCATGGGCAAAACCACGTGGAATGAAAAATTGACGTTTGTTATCTTCAGTTAACAATACACTTACGTATTTTCCAAATGTAGATGATGATTGACGTAAATCTACTGCAACATCTAATACTTCACCTTTAATGACGCGTACCAATTTTGCTTGGCTATATTCACCTGTCTGATAATGTAATCCTCGTAATACACCGAATGATGATTTGGATTCATTATCTTGTATAAAATTTACTTTTCCGATATGTTTTTCGAATTCTTCTTTTTTAAAAGACTCCATAAAGTATCCTCTACTATCAGAAAATACTTTCGGCTCTATTAGCCATACACCATCAATTTCTGTTTGTATATAATTCATTTTCAGAATTTTTTATGAACCTTAAGTTGCAAGCCTAAATTATCGCCATAAATGTCTCCAATATCAAATGCTGCTGAAGCGGTAAAGCTCCAACCTTTCCATTTATTTGGGATATATTTAAACTCTGCAAAAGTAGAAAAATTTTCTAAGATTTCGGGGATTGGCTTAAAGGGAGTTCCCCATGTACGATTAAATGATAGTTTGGCACGATAAGTCCATTCATTACTAATGTCACCACTCCAACCTAAATGGATGGCTTTAACACGGTTATATTGAAAAGCAAGGTTTCCGTTGTTATTATAAATAGGTGAAGCAACTAATGGATTACCCATGCTCATACCCCAATGTGACCATCCGGGATATAGTACGTGATTGTAATAGTCGTCTGCGCCTCCTGTTTTTCCTACATCTGAAAAGTCTAATCCATGTAGTGCTCCGCTTTGATTAGTTGATTGATAATATTCTAAAACCAGATTATTTATAGCTTGTCGCTTATTGGTTTTATATTCAATACCCCAAAGTCCATCCATACCATTTTGCTTTCCCATTCCGGAGAAGTCATCATAGTAATTTTCCAAATAGATAGATAACTGTATGCTTTTATTTTGATATGTTAGTTTTAAATGTTCACTACCTAAATAGTTACCGTCAAAATATTCCCCTTCTCCTCCATTTCTTGGGATAAGAGCATTTAAATAATCTTTCCAACCATTTCCTAAGTCACCTTCATGTATTCCCCTGGTTGCATATCCACCAAATTGATCATCTATCCGTATACCTGCATCAAAAAGCCAATGTTTTTCCGACTGACCAAAGCGGAAATAGATACTTTTATGATGGAATTTTGTTTTTTTTACATATGGAAAGTCCTTACTTGCATATTTCTTTTGATATTGACCATCTGTAAACCAACCATAAGAAACTTGTGCTTTAATTTGAATTCCAGGGGTTAAGTGTACATAATCTAAAACACCAATACATATTTGTGGTATAGGTCTTGCATTACTAGACCACACTAACCCGCCAGTACTTAATTGAGAGTTTAATAGTTCTGTTGTTAATTCACGGTTTCCTGCCCACATTCCTATCCATTTATGGCGAACGTCAATATATGCTTGTTGTGCGATAAAAGTAGAAGTAAATCCTGCGGCTATTGCCAAATCGAGACATCCTTCTAAAGTCCATGAATTAATAGTATTCTTGTAAAACGTTCCACCTCTAATATAAGTATTATTTTTTATGGATGATAAACCATGTTGATTACTTATTTGCCATAATGGAGTATTTCTTCCCATATGAACTGTTGTTCCATATTCTACAAATACTGTGGAGTTTTGAGCATTGCTAATATTGGCTATTATTAGAGAGAATAATAGTGATACTAACATCGCTTTATTTACTTTCATTATACTATGTAGTTTTGTCATTTTTTATCATGACTTTTATAGTACGAAACATGATTTTTACATCTAAAGCCATTGACCAATGTTGGATATACCATAAATCATAGTCCACACGCATTTTTACTCTTTCAATATTTCTTTCACCACGAAGTCCATTAACTTGTGCCCATCCTGTAATGCCAGGTTTTACAATGTAGCGTAAAGAATATTCTTCGATTTTGCCCATATATTCCTCATCGTGTACTAACATATGCGGTCTTGGACCGATAATAGACATGTCTCCTTTAAGTACATTCCAAAATTGAGGTAGTTCATCTAAACTAGTAGCACGTAAAAAATTACCTAATGAATATTTGTTCAATTTTGGATCAACAAATTTATCAGAAAGGTTTTGAGCATCCATTGTTCTAAATTTGTAGCATGTGAAAACTACCCCATTTTTGCCAGTTCTTTTCTGTTTAAAGAAAACAGGACCTGGCATAAAGATTTTTATACAACAGGCTATAATTAGATAAATCCATGGGAAAAATAACATTAGGATTATCAAAGCAGTTATAATATCGAATGCTCGTTTTATCATTCTGTTACTATATCGTATTAGTGGAGCATTATTTAATAAAAATTCTGTATTCATTTGTAGATATAACGAATTTCTCTCTATTATATTGTTTTCCGTACTAAAGATTTGTAAATTTGACTTGTTTGTAGACATATACTATCCCAATTATACTTTGAAAGATTGTATTGATGGTTACTTATATATTTTGTTTCTAATTTGCTTTTTATACACTTGAATAGTTTTTTTATGTCTCCTACTGGATAATAATAACTGTCAGGTAAATTCAGTAATCGGGTTGCGGGTATGTCGCTTAATAAAATATTACATCCTAATTGCATAGCTTCCAATACAACTAAAGGGAATCCTTCATTGTGTGATGATAACACAAAAAGCGCAGAGTGGGTATACAATTCCTGTAGATGTTTTTCGGTTATAAATCCAGTGAATATGATTTTTTCTGTGTGATTTTTGCTTTTTAAAAAATTGAAATAATTTATTTCATGTTCTACACCTCCTGCTATTACCAATTTATAATTTGGATCATTAAGTATGGTAAAAGCTTCAATTAAATCATCGAATCCTTTTTCGGGAGTGATACGACCTACGGCCAATATGTATTTTTTAGGAAAGAGATTTAATGTTTTTATATAGCTTGTTTCATTTGTTCTTTGTAGATTGTCATTGATGCCGTTTGGAATGTAGGTAGACTTCTTTTTAATCGTAATAGATTGTTTTTCTAGTTGAAAGCTGTTTACAAAAATAATCTTGTTAGCAAAAGATAACGCAAAAAATTCTGAGAGTTTAAGTATTTTTTTTGATAAGTATCCCCATTTTTTATGTTCGTAGTTTGCGCTATGGTATGTCAGTACTGTTTTTAGTCCAACAAGACGTAATAACGGAATAAAACACCCTGGACCTATATTGTGAACATGAATAATATCAGGTCTTTTCCAAATACATATAAATGTGCATAATAAGGAATGAAAGGCAGCTTCAAATCCTTTGATTCTGGTTGATGGTAAATCAATGAATTGTATATGGATACAATGAGGAGTAGATTTTATGTATGGCTTTCTTCGAAAAATTGTTATTGAAAAGGTATCGGACAATCGAGTGTACAAAGCTTCACAATGTTTCTCTACTCCTCCTTGAATATCAGGAAAACCTCTAGTTCCAAAAATAAAAATTTTCATTTGAGTCTAATTTTCTTTTTATTTCCAATATTTAATAAAACTGTTTTTTTATCATATTTATTATGGAAGTTATGCAATCTTGAACTTTACAAAATATAATGCTACAAAGGTAATTCTATTTCATCATACTTTTTCATTTTATGTGAAAAAACAACTAAAATTATTTGTTTCATTAGGATGCAACTAAGAGGATAGAAAAGCGATCAATATCCACCCACACAAAGCAGCAATATCCGTTCAAAAGTTAGCTTCCGATAAAATCTCAATAAATCTAACAATACTCTAATGAAAAGCATATTATAAGCGTAAGTCTCCGGTAAATCACGTATTGTAAAATAGAGAAATTAGTCCTAATTCGGTATGATTCGTTCAGATTCTCCTCAGAGTCGGGACTAATAACATCAAATTATATCTATTCGTAACAAGTTCGTTTAGATTTCGTCCAATTCCGTGGAAGAAGCTCGGTTATATCCTTTTTATCCATTTCATAATAAAGGTATCCTCCCCAGTATATAATCCATCCATATTCTGGGGGCAACTCTGGCAGACTTGTAGGTGACGATGAGGGAATATACAATGGCCGCTCTGTATGCTGACACGTCGTTGTCACAGAACAAGTAGTTTTTCCTTCCCAAATCCAGTGGTCTTATTACATTCTCAATGAGATTGTTATCGATGTTCACCCTTCCGTCATTCACATATTTGGACGGTCTGGGTAGAAGTGTGAAGGTGTATTCAATGGCTTTTCTGGTGTGGCTTTTAGGCAGTACCTTAAGGTCAGCATCCTACATCCACTTTTCAAAGTTTACTATTACAGGATAGGATTCACTGGTACGTTTTTCTTTGCGTTCTTCTATGGAAAGTTCGGATTCTACCCTGTACAGTTTGCCTATATAGCATATTACACTCTCGTCTATCTGTATATATTCACTCGATAGCATTTGCTTCTTGAGAAGATTATAGAGACGTTTCAGTGTTTTCACTGCAGTTTTATACCATCCGTCCATGGTCGAGTCGCTTATGGCTATGCTGGATTTACGGTATTGCTATATCAGGCGGTAGAATGAGAGATGATACATGAACTTGCCAATAATAATGTCGGTCAGGACAGATGTGCCTGCCATACATTTGCTTACAAGAGGCCGGAGGAAGAGGATTGACAGGGATAAGGATATGTCTCTCCTCAGAAATCTCTATAACTTTGGACTCTGAAAACATAGCGATAAAAGTATTAAATGTTATAATTGAACATTATAACATTTAATACTTTTATCGCTATGTTCCTAATTCTCAAATAAATATTTAGTTACTTATATCAAACTCACGTTATATTAGTGATGTATATTCATAAGCAGACGGGAAAATTAGGTACTGAGTACTCTTTCAAAGAAAACAGGTATTTGGTTAATTTCAACTTGGTATAATAGATTGATAGTGTAGCATAAGCTTTTGATAATAAACTTCTTCAGAAAAATTCTCTCGAGCAAATTGTTTTGCAGCCTTAGACATCTTATTATATTCGTCCTGCGAAATAGAACATGCTTTGATTATTACATTCTTTAAACTCTCGGAAGATTTTGGCTCAAAAGTATATCCGATTTTGTTTTCTAATATAATTTCAGGAATACCACCTAAATTACTACCAATAACAGGAGTTCCAATCGCATATGATTCAATAATAGTCATTGGGTTATTTTCATAACATTCAGATGGTACAATAACAAATGATGCATTATGAATAAGTTTTCGTAACTCCTCTCCTTGTTGAAAACCTACAAATTCAACGTTAGTAGAACAATTTGATCGTAATTTTTCCAATAGGGGACCTACTCCTGCCAATTTCAATTTGATAGTAGGAGCCTTTTTCATTGCATCTAATAGAGTGACGATACCCTTTTCCTCAGAGATTCTTCCTAAGAACAAAATATAGTCTCCTTTTATTTCACAATAATCTTTTACTGATGGAGTGAAATTATAAAGATAGGACGATATATCTTTAAACCTTTTTTCTATTTGTATATGCTTGTTCATGGAAAATCTGCTAACAAATAGAAATTTGTTGATATAATCAATTGGAGGAAAATATTTTGCTCGAAAATAACTATCTAAACATAGCATTAAGCTATTTATAAAATTTCTTTTTGAACATAAATGAGTTACGCAATTGTAATAATGTCCTGTTCTGCATCGTTCACAAAAATTCCTGTCTCCATCAGTAAATGTGTAAGCGGGACATAATAAACGATAATCATGAACGCTCATAATTGTAGGTATGTTATATTTTTTTAATACGGGAAGAATAGATACGGAAAGACTGTTAAACATAAGATGAATATGAGCGACATCAGGTTTTTCTTTTATAATGAGTTTTCCGAGTTGATCTGCCGCATTTTTGTTATAGAAAAAGCTGGATGTATTTTTAATCTTATTAAACAAAGAGGATTCTGATAATTCAGGATAGTCTACAAAATATTGTTCATAAGGGGATGAAATATTCTTTTCGCTTTTCAAACAAAAAGGAATAACAGTATGTCCGTGTTTCTCTAATAATTTAATGATGTTAAAAAAAACAGTTTCTGCTCCTCCTTTTTTGTAGAAGTATTTGTTTATTAATAGTATTTTCATTTTAGATATTTGGTGAATTTAAAATTTATATAGTTTTTATTATTAGCTCTAATGGGGTAAAATCGGTTATATAATATATTGCTTATGGTATCCGTTACAAACTCAAAATATGTACGTTTATCTTGTTAATATTGAGTTCTAATTTTAGCTTGTTTTTTGTATTTCAGATATTAAGGAAAAAGCATTTTTATTGTTTGCCCAAAATATTTTTTTAAGATCATTACATTTTTTGCTTTTTTCATTTTTTTGTTTAATTAATGCAAGTAAGTCACTAAAACAATATACTTTTTTCCCAAAGGTGGTGTATTGGTTGAAATCATAAGCTAATTCTCTACAATTTTTAAGATAATTATCGAAGTCAAATAAAAATAGAATAACATCTTTATTTAAAAGAAGATAATCATAATATATGGAAGAGTAATCGGTTATTAAAACGTCTGTAAATGGTAAGATTGGATATATATCTATACTTTTTTGCAATATATGTATATTGTTGTATTGTGTAATAGCTTGAATGGTTAAATTGGTATTAGGATGAAGTTTTAATATAAATAAAGAATTTTGTTGCTCTAATATTTGATTTAGTTGTTCAAAGTCTATTTCAGAATATGAAATGAAGTCTCTTTTATCATCTCTCCATGTAGGCATATAAAGATACACTTTATTATATGTTTTTAAACGATTGACAAAATTCATCATATTTTCACCTTCATATTTTTTTATGTGATCAATAAGCTTATGGTTAGGATAAAGTAGTATTTCACATCTTGGATACATGCTTTCGATAATATTTGTTGTGTCAGGTAAATGAAGATAATATTTAAAATGAGTTGTCATAAAAGGGGATGTAGATAAAAAAATGTCAGGATATTGTCCATAAGAATGTTTAGAAAGTGTTTTTCCTCCTATCTTTTTTATCCCTACTCCATGCCACAGACATATCCGTTTTGCTCCACCAGACAGCCACTTATTGATATCATACAAATCATGAGAATAGATATATACTCCTGCTGTTAAACAATGGTAAATCCCTAATATTGAATTTTTATGATAAGCTTTTAGACCTATTTTTTGTACCTTAATAACGTCCTCTTTTGATGAGGATATCCAATAACATGTACAAGGATATAATGAAACTCTTTGAAGCATTAGGTATTTAGGATTATCCATGAATCCTGTATGACATCCGAAAACCCATTTTATTTTGTTTCGGATGCAGCAATATGATATTCCCAATAGAAAATATTGGAGGGTTTTTCTTATTAACTTTATAATAGCATTCATTTAATTTGATGTTTTATGTCTATTATTTCACCTGTCATATTTGAAAGAACTGTATTTAAAGAAACAATAGCTACTGTTTGTGGATCCAATAAACTTTCATCAGGTTCTTTCCCAAAATTTTTTATGCGCATTGGAGTTTTGGTTCGTTCTGGATTAATACAGTTGATTCTAATCTTTGACGCATACCATTCTTCACTTAATGCTTGTATTAAATTAACAACAGCAGCTTTAGAAGAGGAATAAAGACTGTATAAAGAACGTCCTCTAGTGTATGAACTTGAGGTATAAAGTAAAAGAGAACCTGAAGATTCTTTTAAATACATATAAGCTTCCTTTGCAACAATCACTGCACCCAAATAATTAACATCAATACTCTTTTCTATGGTAGCATAATTCATATTAACTAAGGGCTCTTTATCTAGAATCCCAGCCGTATTTATTACACAATCAATTCGTTTTTCTTTTGCATATACGTTGATGAAAGTATTTTTCACCGCTAATGCATCTGAGACATCTACTCCAGTAGTACGACTAAATGAGTAAATATGTGCTCCTGCTTTTCTACAAATTTTGCATATTTCTAGACCTATTCCATAGCTTCCTCCAAAAACAATTATTACTTTCTGCTTTAGACAGGCTAATGTTTCATCGGATATTTCCTTAGATTGATCTGTTATTGACTTTAACTGAAACAGTTTATCCATTAAAAATATATCCTCTTTGTATGTCAATTTCATATTGAATTGTTCGCCTCTTACTACAAAAATAGATTCCTCAGGCATATATTTCAAAACAACTCCACAATCATCTGTTGTTTTAAAATCGGGATCTTTCATAGCCTTTTCATAAGCTTGCTTTATAATAGACCATTTAAAAGCTTGTGGAGTTTGTCCATTACGCAGCGAGGTTCTTTGAGGAATTCTTATTATTTCATTATCATCGTTAACCTGTACAATGGTGTCTGTGGTAGGTATTGCAACGTCTACAGCATTATATTTCTTTAATGCATGTATACAATCTGTTATAATTCTTTCATTGACTAATGGCCGAACTGCATCATGAAAAATAAGATTAACTTCTTCCGTGTAGGCATTAATTGCTGCAAGGCTAGATTGATAACGTTCTTTGCCTCCTATTAGTATTTTTTTTAGTTTACAAAAAGAGTTTCTTATTGAAATATCTTCTACATCTCTAACATAGTTAGAATTTGACACTACAACGATTTCATCAATTAGTGGATGATTCTGAAAAACGTCAAGAGTGTGTTCTAAAACTTTTTTTCCTGCTATTTTAAGAAATTGTTTTGGAATGGACTCACCCAATCTTGAACCTGAACCACCAGCTAATATTACTGCTATATTTTTCATTATTTGATTTTTGTTTTAATATATGACCATAAAAAAGAAATCTCTGAAAAACGAGTAAGTTTACTCATTATAATATAATAAATTATACCTATGGGAATACCTATTATTAGCTTTAAATATGCACTCTCTATGGGATGTGTTATTAGTGATATCAATAACCCCATGCTTAGTGCTAAAAGAAAAATAGGATAGACCGCTTTTATTTCCGCACGAAGTTTAAGTCCTTGTTTTTTAGTATATCTTGTTATAATATAAATATCAATAAATGAATAGAGAACAAGACCTATAGATATAATATACAAATTCCCAAAAATAGTTGTAATTAGTATTATAAATGCTACTATCTTTTTAAGTATTTCTGCTTTCAAAGTGTAATCAGTTCTACCTTTTACATATAAAAAATGGTTATTTATTCTCATAATTGGATCCCACATGTAGGCTATACATAATATTTGTAATATAGGGACTATCGGATTCCAACGTTCTGTTAATATAACTTCTACAAATGGAGCTGCTAAAGCACATAAACCAAACATCATAGGAAATATAATATAACAGGCCATGCGCATATAACTGAGTATTGTTTGTCGAAGTTTGTGTTCATCATTTTGTATACTACATAGTATCGGGAACATTGCTTTATGCAAAACTTCTGTGATATTACTCGAAGGAAAGTAAGCTAATGTATATGCTCTATTGTAATATCCTAATTGGGTAGCACTCATCTTTTTACCAATTGCTAATGTATATAGATTAATATATAAAGTGTGTAAAAGTCCCGATAGTAACAATTTTGAACCATATCTAAAAAGAGAAATGAATGATTGCTTGGAAAACAAGAATGACGGAATCCACTTAGTCGATATCCATAAAAACATCATAATTAACATGTTATTTAGTAAAGATAGAAATATAAGTGCCCATACACCATAACCTTTATAAGCTATCCAAACACTAATCCCTCCGCTTATGATGATAGAGATTAAAGAAGCAATAGCTTGTATCTTAAATTTTAATTCAATAATTAATTTAGCACGTTGTATGATTGTAAGTGAGTTAATTAAGATGTTAATTCCTACTATTTTTGTTATTTTAATCAATTGTGGCTCGTCATAGAATATAGCAATATAGGGCGCACTTATGTAAAATAATGAATATAAAATAATTCCAATAAAAATATTAAAATAGAAAACGGTTGAAAAATCATTCTCAGTTCTATTCTGTTTTTGAATGAGTGCATTTGAAAAACCACAATCAATGAAACATTGTGCTATTGCTAAGAAAATACTAAGCATAGCTATAATTCCATAGTCAGAAGGTAATATAAGTCTGGCTATAACAATACTTAAAAGAAATTGTATTCCTTGTACGGAGAATCGTTCAATACCACTCCATACTACTCCATTAATTGCTGTCTTTTTATTTATAGTTTGTGGCATATGGAAGAGAAATAAAGTTTCTCATAGTTATTAACAGTAGTTGAAATATCAAATTTCTTTATTGCATATTGTTGACCTTTATAGGCTATTTTCTTACTAAGGTCAGGATGTTGTATTATATAATTTATTTGTTTTGCCAAATCTTCAGCATTTTGAGTTTGAAATACGAATCCGTATTCACCATTTTGGATAATTTCCATTGGACCATCTACATTAGATACTAGTACAGGAAGTCCGGCTACCATTCCTTCAATAACGGTAAGCCCAAATCCTTCAAAAATAGAAGGTTGTACTAATAAATCATATTCTCTTAAATGTGAGTAAATATATGTTCTATCTTGCATACCTAAGAAACGGACATTTTCTGTTAGTTCTAATTCGTTTACCATTTTCTTTAGTATATACATAGAGTCTCCTGTACCAATAAAATCAACATGTATATTAATATGATTTGCTTTCAACAAACTAATTGCTTTTAATAATATATCTTGTCCTTTTTTGCCGATTTCTATACGGGATATCTGTATTATATGCAAATCAGATATGATATTATATTCTGTCTTTTTAAGTATTTTTTTAGTTTCAATTCCATTATATATAACATCTGATGAAATTTCTTTAATTTTAAGATCTTCTTGAACAGCGTTAGATATGGCTACAATTTTGTTATATATTAAACTTCCATGTATTGGAAGCTGCGTATCATGTACGGTCAGTACACTCGTATATAGTCGTTTGAAAAAAATGTATTTAATTATATTGAATTCATGACAATGTATTATATCAGGATGAATTTTAGATAGATAATAATTAAGACGGAATACATCAACTATGTTTCTACTTTTAGGAATCCTGTTCAATAATATAATATCAACTTTACTATTTATTTTTCGAATGAGCGTTTCGTTATATTGATTATTGATTATTAATAAGGCTACTTTATGTTTTTGTATTTGCTGGTTAATGATATCGATAAGCATTGTCTCAGCTCCACCAACATTAAAAGAGAATATCAAATGTAATATTTTCATTATTACTTCATTTTAATATGTTTTCAAATCTCTATTCTTGTTTACTAATAGAATAGAACCTAGTGATAAGCCTACTAATAGTACACCGTGAATGTAGGATAAGCCTGCAAAACCTCCTATTCCCCATACGGAGACACATACAACTACTGTTATATAATATATACTATATTGATATTTTCTTATTATGATATAAATTAAAATATAAAATAAATGTTGCACAAGAAGTCCTATTAATCCCATGTCAAGTACAGTTTGCACTTGTGTAACTTCTACCATTGTAGCTACTTCTTCCGCTTTACTAATATCCGAATAATATTCATTATTAATGATATATTCGTCATTGTTTGTCTCTTTATTATGCAGGAATCCAAAACCTAAAGAAAGTTTATTCATATCTGTTAATAGTTCAATCTTAGGTATTATTTGTGCTCCTCTAGTAGAACCAAAACTGGCTAATGTTTCAAGATCATTATATACAGATGTTTTACCTGGTATTAAAGTCTTAAATTGATTTAATAAATGATTTATTCGTAAGCTACCGCCCAAGCTTTGATCTACAATACTACCAACAAATAATAAGCATACACATAGTACTAATTGGGTTATTTTATTTTTTATTTTTTTTTGAAAGAAAAAACAGGTAATGAGAATTCCTCCCATATAACTAAATGTTTTTGTACAGATTGTTGCGATTATTACTATTGGCCAAATCCATTTTGGAATTGAATATTGAAACATGAGAGGGTAAATAAGTAATACTGATATAAATATTACTTGCGGATAAATACGTAAAAAAGAACTAAATGGAACAAAGTTAATATTAGTGTAAACTAAAGAACCATGAACTGCACGTGGAAATAAGATGTGTTCACTAAAGATTAAAGAATCAAATATAATGAATATAGAAATAATAATTGCGTACAATAAAACACGTCGAATAAATATTTTTATATCAAATTCTCTATTTCCAAAACATAATAATGGAAACATGAAGTATATAATATACATATAATGTCTCATTCTACGTAATTGTACAACGAAACTTTCATCACTTATTTTAGCGATGAAGAATAAAAAAAGAAAGTAGCCTAATGTTAACAATAATATTTTCCAAAGTATTTTGTCTTTTCGGTATATGATGACAGTTATAAAGCTCAATATTAAGCCTATATCTGCTAATTTAAAGGGAAATGACAAGTTTTCATCATAGTATTGATATACTCCGAATAGAAAAGTGGACTGTATTAATAAATCATATCGATCGAAACGGAAAGAATAATATAAAATTGTTGCGATAAAAAAATATGCTATTGGGCATTCTAATCCTAATAACGTTAATGATAACATGAATGAAAGTGGCAGGATAAAGTCCTGCCATGAAAATTCTATTTTCTCTTTATGTTGTATTTCATTAATCATTTGGTTCTGTTTATTTTTTCTTACGAAATTCAATCCACCTAATTTCTCCGATGGATATTATAAAAGCTAAACCTAATGCGAGTATTAATGTGTTTAACATTTTGGGTTTTATGGGTTGGGTTAGGCTATAAGCTGTATCTACTATTTGTATTTTAGGAGTATTCATTGATAATGTTAATGAGTTCTCTTCTCTACTTCGTAGTAAATACATGAATAATTCTTGTTTTAGATATTGTTGCCGCTTGATATTTACAAATTCTCGCTCCTGCTTAGGCATTCCTTTTAGCCTAGAATTAAAATAATTTTCTTGTTTTTTTAAATCTTTCCGGGTAAATGCATAACCGGCTTTTAAGTTTTGGATAGTCGCTATCATATTGGTACGCATTGCATCTATCTGTTCGTTTTGGATTTCGATGATAGGATTATTGATGTGTGTACTTTTTAACAACTTCATTCGTTCGAGTATTACATCGTTATATTGCTGTAATCCTTCTATTGCTGTACGATCGTTTAAACCAATATTCAATGGAATTAATGCATATTGGTTTTTGGGATTTTTCATGAAATCTTCAATCATTTCAATTACAGCGTACTGAGTTTCTACTTCTATTTGTTGCTTTCTAAATTCACTTCCTTGATCTAAAATAGCTTTAGCTTCCGCATCTATATTAGTAAGGTTATTAATCTCTTTGTACTCTTCTAATGCTTTTTCGACATCAAATAACTCTTTTGAAATAATGTCAATTCGTTCGTCAAGAAATGTAATTGTATTGGCTGCGATTTTTTTTTGTTGTTCTAAACCTTTATTGCTATAAATTTGAACTAATGTATTTAATATATCTTTGCCTTTCTTTTTGTTTGTTTCAGGAATTGTCAAGTTGAATACATTCGCTTTTTTGGTTTTTAGATCAACAACTAAGTCTTTTTGCAAAGATTCCGCAGTGGAGTTATAACCACTAAAGCTTATTTTTAAATTATAATCTTCTTGAGGGACATAAAATGACGTAGAACTAACTGTAAAGTCTCCGAAGTCTGTATGGATATTGGCTGGAAGTTTTGTAAATTTAGCTTCTCCCCTTTTTTTCCAAAAATTAGTATATGCTTTTATTATGCCACTTCCATCTGGTTTTATCTTTACATTAAACCGAAGCGGTGTATCTAAAGTGTCTGCAATATCGATGGTAGGAGTTAGTTCTATGGGAGAGTTCATATAATAATTCTCTTTTTTTAGAAATTCCTTGCGCTGGTGTATGTTATTTAACTTTAGTTCTTTTACTGTTTCCTTAAATGTCGTAAATGAACTTATTAATTCCAACTCATCGTAAACACTAGCGCTTCCTCCAATTCCTAATAAACTTCCGAAAGAGCTATTCCGAAGCATTGCAGCTTGCAATCCACTCATGCTTGAATTGTTTTCTTCCTTAATAAGAATATTAGCGTTAATTTGGTAAATAGGTTTGGTTAGTTTACAATAAATAACAGCACACACTATACAGAAGATACCTGTTAATATGAATACATGCCAATATTTTAATCCTTTTTTTAATATTGGAATAAAATTCAAAAAATCACTTCTTTTCTCAATTTGATCATCCATATTTTTATTTTTTATTTTACTAATAATGCAATTGTTAGTGATGCTATAACTGAAATAGCACTAATAATCGTAGAAGCCACAGATACGTTATATTGATCGTTTTGACTGTATTTAGAGTTACCTCGTCGCGCTTTATTAGGCTCTACGTATACTATATCATTTTGTTGTAAATAAAAGTATGGAGAGGTAAGCGTATTAGAAGATGTTAAATCAAAGCGATGATATTCTTTTTTACCTTTGTTGTCACGTATTACAACAACATTACTACGTTCGCCATAGATTGTCAGGTCACCTGCCATACCAATTGCATCTAAAATTGATATACGCTCGTTGGGTATAGTTAGTGTTCCTGGTTTATTAACTTCACCCAATACAGAAATTTTAAAATTCTGAATCTGTATAGTGACTAAAGGAGATTTGGCATATGCTGAAATTTTTTCCTTTAACATGGCTGATAACTCATTTCGAGTTAATCCCGCAACCTGTAAGGTTCCTAATACAGGAAAATCAATGTTGCCATTGCTGTCTACTAAATATGATTGTATGGATGGAGTGGTTGAAACACTTGTTGTCCCTGGGGTAAGATAAGTGGTTAAAGGGAGATTAAAAACAGCTACTGCATTAGGGTCAATACTAGAAACAAAAATAGAAAGTTGATCATCAGGACAGATTTTGACTTCGTAACTTGTATCCTGTTTAGTTAATAATTCAATGCTATTTTGGTCTAAATCTTGGAAATAGGTAACTTGATTACTTGTTTTACATGAAGTTAGTAAAACAAATAACATTGTTGCAGCTGCTGTTTTTATCTTCATTTTATTTTTTATTATAGATTTAGTAAGTATTAAAATAATTCATTTGTCTGCATCAATAACGGTAAGCATAGTGGTTTTATTATATTTTGCTTTATAAATTGTTAATAATAAAATATGCAGAATTTTAGCATATCTCCAATAAAACACCTAATTTTGTACTCATGATTGAATTAGCACAGCACATAGAAGTCTTGTTATTAGAGAATGATTGCGTAATCGTTCCCGGATTTGGAGGTTTTGTAGCATACTATACCCCTGCAATGCGGGTTGAAGGAAACACTTTCCTCCCTCCTACTCGCACCATCGGTTTTAATCCGCAGTTAAAGTTGAATGACGGATTGTTGGTACAATCATATATGGCTGTGTATGACACGAACTTTTCGGATGCTACTAAGATAGTAGAAGAAGAAGTGGCGGAGTTGATTGCGGTGCTTCATAAAGAGGGAAAGGTAGACTTGGCAAATGTAGGAGAATTGAGGTATACGATTCATGGTGCCTATGAATTTATTCCTTATGAGAACAGAATTACTACACCTTATTTATATGGACTTGATTCTTTTGAGATGAAAGAGTTGGCAGTTTTGCATAAGCCGGAAGAGAAAGTGTTGATTCCTGTGGCAGCTCAGGAGAGAACAAAGCCATATGAAATTAGGATAAATCGCGCTGTTTTGCGTAATGCCGTCGCTATGATAGCTGCAATTGCGTTATTTTTTGCGTTTTCTACTCCAATAGAGAATACGGCTGTTGAAAAAGATAATTATGCCCGGTTACTTCCGATAGATTTATTTGAAAAAATCGAGAACCGATCTGTAGTGATGACTCCTGTTGAGGTGAAACAAGAGACGAAAAAAAGTGTGACAACGGCGAAGATATCGCATGGGGCTACCTCTTCTGAAAAAGAAACAGGAAAAAGGGCAACGAAACCTCTGGTGGTGAAAGAAGTAAAGGTTGTTAAACCTGTAGCAGAGAAGCAGATGGAAGATAATTATCACATAATCGTAGCCGGAGGTATTACTTTAAAGGATGCGGAGATAATGGCTGAGCAGCTTAAGGCGAAAGGATTTTCTAAAGCTAAGGTTTTGAATAGTGATGGTAAAGTTCGTGTAAGTATCATGTCGTATGCTACTCGTGAGGAAGCTATGAAGCAACTTCTGAAAATAAGAGAGAATGAAGCTTATAAAACGGCATGGATGTTGGCTAAATAAATATGATTCCCCTATTTCCCTATTATAAAATATGAAACGAGTTCGTTGTCCTAAATGTGAGAATTATCTGTCTTTTGATGAAACGAAATATACCGAAGGTCAATCTTTGGTTTTTGTTTGTGAGCATTGTGGTAAGCAGTTTAGTATCCGTTTAGGGAAAAGTAAGGTGAAAGCCTCCCAGAAAGAAGAAGTATTGAACGAGGATGCTTGTAAGGGTGAGTTTGGATGTATTGTTGTTATTGAAAATGTATTTGGATTCAAGCAGATATTGCCTTTGCAAGAAGGAGATAATGTAATTGGACGCCGCTGTGTCGGTACAGTTATAAATATGCCGATTGAAACCGGTGATATGAGCATGGATCGTCGTCATTGCGTTATTAATGTGAAGCGGGATAAATTAGGAAAGTTGGTCTATACTCTTCGGGACGCTCCCAGTCTTACAGGTACTTTCCTGATGAATGAGGTTTTGGGTGATAAAGATCGTATCCGTATAGAAGATGGGGCTATTGTGACTATCGGCGCTACTACTTTTATACTTAGAGCGGCAGAATCAGAATGAACATCGTTCTGATTTTAACATTGTTAATCCCGTTTCTTGCATATTATTTCTTTTCTTGCAAAACATTTATTCTTTGTCTGTAAAGAAGCGTATTTTTGCCGGCAAAAGATTGTATTTAAGATGGTGTTAATATTAATTTCTTGTACAAAGGAAATACGGCTCTTTTTATCTTTGATATTGATGATGTATATGGTTGATATATATATGATTATATTATCTCGTATATGATTAACCTTTCTTTTTTTCTCCGAAGTTTAAAGAAGCGTTTGGAAAAAGAAGCGTTTGGTTTATACTTATCGATTTAGCAATTTAATTTTTTACCTATTGACATCGATAAAATTATCTGGTATGTGATGATGGCTGATGTATTGTGTTTGAACAAACTTGGTTCCTGTTTGTTCTTTGGCATATAAAATCACTAAACCCTAACGAAAATGAAAGAGAAAAACAGAACATGGATTATTATTGCCATTATCATAGCAGTGTTGTTGTTAGGCTATTGGGTATTGTCTTCTCCGAGAGTTGAAAAAGATGTGAACCAACAGTCGAAAGAAGTTATTGAAGACCTTACAATCGATTGATTTTTTAGAATTTGTTTAAATTACGCTCTGCATTGTTTTGAAGGCTATTTTTGAGGATGTTTTTTTGTTTTTAGGAGGATAGCAGGTTATTCTGACGGTGAAAACAGAAAAGCAGATTGAGAATAAATTTAAAATAAACTGATAAAACTTTTTAAAGGAAAATTTAAACAGTCTCTATGATTAAGTGAGAAAGAGCAGCTTCCCATAGTGAAAAGACTGCTCTTTTTTTGTTTAATTGAGACCGGTTTCTTTTTATAGACAATACTTAAAAGATAAGGCGGACTTTTATGCATTCTCGGTTGTTTAGAGAATGCTTTTTACTGTTTCCAACATACCTTTTTCTTGAATAGAATCAAGATCGGTTTTCACTGCATCAGTCAATCCCGGTATATTGTTCAAGTTTTCACCCCAGATGAATTCTGCGCCCAGTACACCTTCTGCAACTTTTCGGGTACAACCTGTTGCCCATAAGTCTTTCAATAGATTCATTATTTCCGGAGCATCGTTTGGTACGATTTCAGCACCATCGGCACGAACACCGCCTTTGTAATAAGTAATGATAGCTGCCAGTCCAAGTACCAATCCTTTGGGAAGTTCACCCTTACGTTCCAGGTAAGTTTTCAATCCCGGAAGGTCACGAGTTTGATACTTGGGGAATGAGTTCAGCATAATGCTTGTTACGGCGTGATCTACAAACGGATTATTGAAGCGTTCCAATACGTCATGGGCGAATTTGTCCAGTTCATCTTTCGGCAGATTGAGGGTTTCCATCAACTCGTCGAACATCACTTTGTGGATGTATTGGCCTACCACTTCGTGTTGGCAGGCATCTCGTACGATATTGATTCCCGACAAGTAAGCTACGGGAGACAACACCGTGTGCGGACCGTTCAACAATGTCACTTTACGTTCGTGGTAAGGTGCTTCGGACGGAACGAACAGTACGTTTAATCCCGCTTTGTCAGCAGGGAATTCTTTCGCAATTTCTTGCGGTGCTTCAATTACCCACAAATGGAATATTTCAGCCTGAACAACCAGGTTGTCGTCGTATTGCAGTTTTTCTTTGATTGCATCGATGTCTTTACGGGGGAATCCCGGAACAATACGGTCTACCAATGTTGCATATACGCCGCAAGCTTCTTCAAACCATGTTTTAAATTCCTCTCCGAGGTTCCATAACTCGATATACTGATAGATTGTCTCTTTTAATTTATGGCCGTTAAGGAAAATAAGTTCGCATGGAAAAATGATCAGACCTTTGCTCTTGTCTCCGTTGAATGTTTTAAAACGATGATATAGCAGTTGGGTCAATTTGCCCGGATAAGAAGAGGCGGGTGCATCGTCCAATTTGCAAGATGGATCGAAAGCGATACCGGCTTCGGTGGTATTAGAAATAACAAAGCGCATTTCCGGTTGTTCTGCCAACTTCATAAATTCAGCATTTTGCGTATAAGAATTTAAAGCACGGCTGATGACATCGATCATTGTCAGGCTGTTTACGACTTCGCCTTTATCCAAGCCTTGCAGGTTTACATGATAAAGATCGTCCTGTGCGTTTAGCATGTCTACCATACCTTTATCGATAGGTTGAACTACTACTACGCTACTATTGAAATCGGTTTTTTCATTCATGTTGTAGATAATCCAGTCTACGAATGCACGTAAAAAATTGCCTTCACCAAATTGGATAATACGTTCCGGGCGTTGGGCCTTAGGAGCTGTTTCTTTGTTTAATGCTTTCATGTTAATTGAAATTATAAAATTAATATGTTATGTTATTCAAACTCAAAGTAGAAATCAATGTTTTCTTTTAAGAGAATATCGATCGGCATATATTTCAGTGGTTCGACCGGTCTTTTAAATACGATATCGTCACATAGTGTTTTTACGCCGCAATAGCCTTGTAAACCAGGGCGTTGTCCGAGAAGATAAGTGACTTCTCCCGACTTTAGCAGTTCCACATTGTCCTTCAAAAGGTCGTATCCTATCAAACCTTTCATTCTTTTACCTTTTTTGTGCAGATAATTTCCTACCTGATAAACCCGGGAATTGAAGACTCCTCCCAATGTTGCTTTGGGATGTTCCGAAAAAAAGACATCCAGTATTTCGTCATTCTGCTCCGGATTCTCTTTATTGAGTATCACATCGTAGGTTATCGTATCTCTATGTTCTTCGGCCAAATAACTCATGAAACCTTCCAGGCGGCGTTGCATCTGTATTTCTGCCGGATTTTCTTTATTGTTGTTTAAGAATAAGGCTATCTCCTGCCCTTCCGAATAGTTTCGCATTAATATTTTGGCAGCGATATATCCGCTTTTATAGGAATCTTGTCCGATATATATCAGTGGTTTGGCTTCTTGTATGTCAAAGTCGATAAATGCAAAAGGTATTTTCTTCTTTTTTAAATACTCAAGCATGGGGAGGGTGTCTTCTCTGAAGTTAGGGGCAAGCAGCAGTGCATCTGTATCACTGTTCTCTATTGTTTTGCATGCTTCCTGATAAGAACTGCGATCTCCATGTGTGTAATACAGGTAGTCGACGCTCACATTGAAAGGGCGTAACTCCTGTCGGGCGCGTTCGATGCCAGTTGCTACGGAATGCCAATAATCATGTTCATTATAATGAGGTATCATGCAGGTAATTACATACTTCTTTTTGGCGGCCAGTCCGATGGCAAATACGTTGGGCTGATAATTGATCTCATCAAGCACCTTTTGTACCTTCTCTTTGCTTTTCTCGGAAACATCCCCGCGATTATGCAATACTCTGTCTACTGTACCGGCAGAAACTCCTGCCATACGGGCTATATCTTTAATGGTGTAGTTCTGGTCTTCCATAGCTCTAAAACTTAAATATTATAAATATTCGCTGCAAATATACGAATTATTTTGTTTCTACAAGTAATTTTTCTACTTTTGTGTTCGATAACGGTTAATAAAACTAAAACAAAAATTAAGCCTATTAGCTTTACAATCAATACTATATAGGTTACGATATAGGAAGTAATTATTTTTTATATTTAAAACACAGTAGAATGAAAAACTTTATGGACGAGAACTTCTTGTTGCAAACAGAAACTGCACAGAAGTTGTATCACGAACATGCGGCTAAGATGCCAATTATTGATTACCATTGCCACTTAATTCCTCAAATGGTTGCTGATGATTATCAGTTTAAATCACTGACTGAAATCTGGTTGGGCGGCGACCATTATAAATGGCGTGCAATGCGTACCAATGGTGTAGACGAACGTTATTGTACAGGTAAGGATACTACTGATTGGGAGAAATTTGAAAAATGGGCAGAGACTGTTCCTTACACATTCCGTAATCCGTTGTATCACTGGACTCATCTTGAACTTAAAACAGCGTTTGGCATTGATAAGATTCTGAATCCGAAGACAGCCCGTGAAATTTATGATGAGTGTAACGAGAAGTTGGCTTTACCGGAGTATTCCGCTCGTGGCATGATGCGTCGTTATCATGTAGAAGTGGTTTGTACTACTGATGATCCTGTTGATTCATTGGAATACCATATAAAGACTCGTGAAAGCGGATTCGAGATAAAGATGCTTCCCACATGGCGTCCGGATAAGGCAATGGCAGTAGAGGTTCCTGCTGATTTCCGTGCCTATATGGAAAAACTATCGGAAGTTAGCGGCGTCACCATTGCCGGATTTGATGATATGGTGGCTGCTTTGCGCAAACGCCACGACTTCTTTGCCGAACAAGGATGTAAATTATCCGATCATGGTATTGAAGAGTTTTATGCAGAAGATTATACAGATGCAGAAATCAAAGCTATATTTAATAAGGTGTATGGCGGTGCCGAATTGACCAAAGAAGAAATTCTGAAATTCAAATCGGCTATGCTTGTCGTATTCGGTGAGATGGATTGGGAAAAAGGTTGGACTCAGCAGTTCCATTATGGTGCTATCCGTAATAATAACAGCAAGATGTTTAAGCTTCTTGGTCCGGATACGGGCTTCGACTCAATCGGTGAATTTACTACGGCAAAAGCAATGTCTAAGTTCCTCGACCGATTGAATTCGAATGGAAAATTGACAAAGACTATCCTTTATAATTTGAATCCATGTGCAAATGAGGTCATTGCAACGATGTTAGGTAACTTCCAGGATGGTACGGTAGCCGGAAAAATCCAGTTCGGTTCGGGCTGGTGGTTCCTCGATCAGAAAGACGGTATGGAGAAACAGATGAATGCTCTTTCTGTATTGGGTTTGCTGAGCCGTTTTGTAGGTATGTTGACAGACTCGCGTTCTTTCCTCTCCTATCCGCGTCATGAGTATTTCCGTCGTACGTTGTGTAATCTGGTAGGCCGTGATGTAGAAAATGGTGAAATTCCGGTTTCCGAAATGGAACGTGTTAATCAGATGATTGAAGATATCAGCTATAATAATGCGAAAAACTTCTTTCAGTTCTAAAAATAATACAGGCAAGACGAACATGCCCGTATAGATAGTAAAAAAATACCGCAAGTAGGATTAGAAGTCTCTTGCGGTATTTCTTTTTTATGTTAAAACCATTTTCTTTTCTTCTTGACCGGTTCTTGTTTGTGTATTTCGGCAAAGGTCTTATTTCCCTTTATCATTTGATAAATTACTCCCCAATCGGGAAGACCTCCCAAGTTGCGGTCATCTATAAACATTTCCGCATTCAACTTACGGGAGCGGTCACCTTTGGGAGCGTCGTCTTCCGGATAATCGCTATTGACTGCATAAAACTCGAGTCCCCGTGCTTTGCACCATTCTACGGCTTCTTCTAACAGTTTTCCTTCGCGTACGCTCCACAATATCAGCCAATGTCCCTCTTGTTGCAGCATTTTTAAAGTATCGATGGCAAAAGGAATTTCTTTACCGATTTGTGGATAACGATGTTCTACAATTGTTCCGTCAAAGTCTACAGCTATTTTCATTTTATCATTTCTTTGGTGTTATAGCGGACAAATATACAGACAAATAGCTGAAAAAAATATATCTTTGCACTGAATTAACACATTAAATATAAAAAATCTACATGAACAATTCCCCTAAAAGTGCTGCCAAAGGGTTCACAAGAGCTTTCTGGGTCAGCAACACAGTCGAACTGTTTGAACGCATGGCTTACTATGCCGTGTTTATCGTTCTCACGATCTATTTATCCAGTATTTTAGGATTCAATGATTTAGAAGCAAGTATGATATCCGGTCTTTTTTCCGGCGGGTTGTATTTGCTTCCTATTTTTTCGGGAGCTTATGCCGATAAGATAGGTTTCCGCCAGTCGATGATCATTGCCTTTTCGCTTCTTTCCATCGGATATTTAGGGTTAGGTACATTGCCTACTCTTCTTGAATCGGCCGGGCTGGTGACTTATGGCGAGGTGACACGTTTTTCCGGTTTGCTGGATAGTAATGCGCGATGGATGATTGTGCCTATTCTGACGATCTTAATGATCGGTGGTTCTTTTATTAAATCCATCATATCGGCTTCTGTTGCCAAAGAGACAACCGAAGCTACACGTGCACGCGGATATTCCATTTTCTATATGATGGTAAATATCGGCGCTTTCACCGGTAAGACTATTATCGACCCGCTAAGGAATCTGATTGGAGAGCAAGCATATATCTATATTAATTATTTTTCGGGTGCAATGACCATTTTGGCTCTTCTGGCGGTAATCCTTTTTTATAAATCGACACATACGGTGGGAGAAGGAAAAAGCATGCGTGAGATCGGGCAAGGTTTTTTGCGGATTATCACTAACTGGCGCCTGCTTATCTTGATCCTTATTATAACCGGATTCTGGATGGTGCAGCAGCAATTGTATGCTACAATGCCGAAGTATGTTATCCGTATGGCCGGTGAAACGGCAAAACCGGGTTGGATTGCCAATGTGAACCCTTTTGTCGTAGTCTGTTGTGTTGGATTTATCACTCGTTGGATGGCTAAACGTACGGCTATCACTTCTATGAATATCGGTATGTTCCTCATTCCGATTTCGGCATTATTGATGGCATTGGGCAATCTGCTTGGCAATGATGTCATTTCCGGTATGAGCAATATTACCTTGATGATGATAGCCGGTATTGTGATACAGGCATTGGCAGAGTGTTTTATCTCTCCGAGATACCTTGAGTATTTTTCGTTGCAGGCGCCTAAGGGGGAAGAGGGTATGTACTTGGGATTTAGTCATCTGCACTCTTTTCTCTCCTCTATTTTCGGTTTTGGGCTGGCAGGTGTGCTGTTGACTAAATATTGTCCGGATCCTGTTTTGTTTGAGTCTCGTGAAGCATGGGAGGCTGCCAGTGTGAATGCTCATTATATCTGGTATTATTTTGCAGGTATCGGATTGGTAGCTGCTATCGCACTTCTTATTTTCGCTAAAATCACCCAATCCATCGACAAAAAGAAGAAAGCATAAAGCTAATTATCTTCTTTTTTATGTATATTTGCCGTCACTTTGCCACAAAAGTTGACGGCAATTTGCATTTTAAAGAAGAGGATAAAACATGAAAGTAAGATTTATAAGCCTGGCAAGTGGCAGTAGCGGAAACTGTTACTATCTGGGTACTGATACATATGGAATATTAATTGATGCCGGTATTGGAATACGAACGATAAAGAAAACACTAAGGGATATCAATGTAGCGATGGAGTCGATACGTGCTGTATTTGTGACTCATGACCATGCCGATCATATCAAAGCCGTGGGGCATTTGGGTGAAAAGATGAATATTCCGGTTTATACAACGGCCCGTATTCATACCGGAATCAACAGGAGTTATTGTATGACTGAGAAGCTGCATTCTTCCGTGCGCTATCTGGAAAAGGAACAACCGATGGAACTGGAAGATTTTCACATAGAGTCTTTTGAGGTTCCGCATGACGGGACGGACAATGTGGGCTATTGCATTGAAATAGACGGGAAGGTGTTCTCTTTTTTGACTGACCTTGGAGAGATAACCCCTACTGCCGCCAAATACATCCGGAAAGCTAACTATCTGATTCTTGAAGCCAACTATGATGACGAGATGCTGAAAATGGGATCTTATCCCCAATATCTGAAAGAACGCATATCAAGTAATACGGGGCATATGAGCAATCTGGCAACAGCCGAGTTTCTTGCTGAGAATTTCACTGAACATTTACATTATATATGGCTTTGCCATCTCAGCAAAGATAATAACCATCCGGAATTAGCATATAAAACAGTGGAATGGAAATTAAAGAATAAAGGTATCATTGTAGGGAAGGATGTGCAACTGCTTGCGTTAAAGCGGAGTACGCCGTCCGAACTATATGAGTTTGAATAAAGCCTGCAAAAAGTGACTAAAAAGTTTCTCTTTTGTTTGGCTAAATAAAATAAAAAATCTACCTTTGCAACCGCAAAAGAAAAGATAAGCACTCTTAGCTCAGTTGGTAGAGCAACTGACTCTTAATCAGTGGGTCCAGGGTTCGAATCCCTGAGGGTGTACAGGTAATTTGATAAGTTTAAAGAATCCGTTGTATTTCAAATAAATACAACGGTTTTTTTGTATCCCCCCCTTGTACTTCTTGTGCCGGACAGAAGAACATAAGGGACAAAATGGGGGCCCTTGAAATTTGGTAAAAGGCAATTCCAATCGTAAATTGTAAATCGTCTAATCGTAAATAGATTCGTTTAGTGTACCACTTTCAAGCCTACCACTCCTATCAGAATCAACAGAACGAACAGCAATCTGAATATATTAGCCGAATCATGAAAGAAAAAGATACCGATAAGAACGGTTCCTACTGCTCCAATACCCGTCCAGATGACGTATGCCGTACCGATTGGAATTGTTTTTTGTGCGAGGTAGAGAAGAAATCCGCTTGTTCCCATAGAAATGATGGAAACAGTGATGAACAGATAGAAATATTTCTCATAAATACTTGCCAGTTTAAATCCCAGAGGCCATCCTATCTCCAATATTCCAGCCCCGATTAATAACAACCATGCCATAATCCGTTTATTTAAAATTTTCGGTAAAGGTAGATGCTTCGTCAGAAAAAGCAGTTGATAATTATCAATTAAGTGTTTTAGTGAATAAAATCGGTTATATTTGTCGGAGAAATAAAGTCAAGTTATGGGTACTACACCGCTTTTTCGTTCTTTAGAACATGTTCCCTTGCAGGGTGTCATGGCTAAGTTGAAGTTGATCTGGAATGAGATTTCTTATCCCAAGGGATATGTTCTGATCAATAGGGATAAAATAGAGCGCGATGTATATCTGATAAAGCAAGGAATTGCCAGGGCTTATATTGAAGTGGACGGTAAAGATGTCAGCATTTGGTTTGGGATGGAAAATGACATTATAATTTCTGCGCAAGGATATGTGAATGGAGAGAAAGGCTATGAGACGATAGAACTTTTAGAGGATGCCGTTTTGTATAAAATGGATCTTGGGCAATTACAGCAACTGTACCGGCAGGATATCGAAGTATGTAATTGGGCGCGACAGTTGATTGAAAAAGAATTTGTAGGAACCGAACATCGCCTGATTTCTAACCTTTCTATGTCTGCAACCGAACGCTATTTGCAACTTCTGAAAGAAAAACCGGAGATTTTACAGCGTGTGCAGTTGCGTTATATCGCATCTTATCTTGGTATTTCATCGGAGCACTTGAGCAGGATACGTGCCAATACGAAAAACAGAATGGTATAAAAGAGACTTATCAACCGTAAGGATTATCGAGGAAGTAGGAAATGTATTCGGTATTATATCAGTTTTATCAATAATAGGAGTACTTCCGCCAAAAGTAATAGGAACGCAGGGCGGCCAAGAGCTTATTTTTGCATCGTTCCAGACAAATAGAAAACGGAATCTGATACGAATATGAAAACCTTGCATCTGTTATTTTCATCTCTGTTGTTTATTTTCAGCCCTTGTGTGATCTGTGCATGGCAAACAAGGGATTCTCTTGTTCTTACGCAATCCGAAACTTTACGTTATGCGACGTTGGTGAATGATTACTTTATGCGTACATATCCCGATGTAGGTGCCAAATCCTATGTGGGCAACAAAGAACGTACCAGTAAGATATGGACTCGTGGTGTCTATTATGAGGGGTTGATGTCTCTCTATCGCCAACATCAGGATGAGCGTTGGCTCAAATATACTGAAGATTGGGGGAACCATCACGGATGGAAAGCATCGGAAAAGAAGCAAGAACGGCATGCTGATTTCCAATGTTGCGGACAGGCGTATCTGGATATGTATATGCTCAATCCGGCGCAGACTGTGAGAAAAACCCATATTAAAAAACTTATCGATGATATGCTTGCCACGAATGTGGTTGATGACTGGTATTGGGTGGATGCCGTACAGATGGCTATGCCTATTTTTGCCCAACTGGGGACAATTGAAAAAGATGAACGGTATTTCCGGCGCATGTACGAAATGTATATGTTTACCCGTAACCAGCATGGCGGCAGTAAAAAGAGTGGCGGACTTCCGCTTTTTAATACTGAAGACGGGCTTTGGTACCGTGATTATAACTATGACCCTCCGTACATGGATTTAAAAGAGGTAGATAAGCCGTGCTATTGGTCGCGAGGAAATGGTTGGGTATATATGGCTCTTGCGCGTGTGCTGTATTATTCTCCCGATACGGTAGTACACCGTCAGCAGTATATGGATGATTTCGTTCTGATGTCCGATGCTCTGCTGGCTTGTCAGCGTGAGGATGGTTTTTGGGGAGTTAGTCTGGTTGCTCCCTTGAATACGGGCGATACGTGGTCCCCCGGACCGGAAACTTCGGGTACTGCCTTGTTTGTGGCGGGCATGGCTTATGGTATCCATGCCGGAATATTGGACCGGGAGAGATATCTGCCGTGTGTGATTCGTGGTTGGAATGCGATGTGTAAAGTAGCCGTTCATGACGATGGCTTTTTAGGTTATGTGCAGGGTGCGGGAGCGAAACCGGAAGACGGGCAACCGGTGTTGTTTGACCGTGCGGCCGATTTTGAGGACTTTGGCATCGGTTGTTATCTGCTGGCTGCCGCAGAGGTTTATCAATTGGGAGATGTGGACTTAAGGGAGCCAATAACGGGGATGGATATATTGCCTGAGGAATCTGATAATCTGGACTTTTCCTGGACTCTTTCGGGAGATAAACTCAAGATTGGGGTCTTATTGGATACTTCGGTCCCGGTAACAGTACGGCTGTATGATATAAGTGGTAATTTGGTGAAGTCTCTATCGGTACAAAAGACAAAGACGGGAAAGAATGAATTTATTATCTTTCTTTTTAAAGAATCAATTTGCTATATCTGTACGGTTGAAACGGCTTTTGCGATCAAGAGTAAGAAAATTGTGATTGTCAGGTAGGAAATCAGGGGGGGATTATTGCATATTGCCTCCGGCTTCTCTCTTGGAAGCCGGAGAGTTTGTAACATATTGCGGAATGTAGGATACTGTATCGTATCTTAATCTGTTTTTTATCAGATCGTTTAAGGAAGATATATACTAATGAGAATTATTTTTTCCTTGCCAATCGCCATATTACATTTGTATTCTTGGATAAAATGAGTGAATCAGCATCGATCTTAGTGATGCTCAGAGTATCTGTTCCCATTATTGTTTGTTTGTTACCGATACTTTCGTATTGTAAAGTCAACGTTTTATTATCCAAGTTCCAACTTTTTATAAGTAAGGTTGCCATATTTACCGATTGGGCTGTCCCGTTTGGATTAAGAGTGAATCCTTGCATCTCTTGGGCATTTATCGGATTGGGTTCGAGCCAGGTTCCCTGAATATAATAATAAGGCGAATGGGCAGTAACTGTCAGTTCCGCAGCCTTCAAAACCTGAACCCCGTCTATGTTTTCAGTACTGCAAGTTACTTTTACTGAATCATTTAGCAGAACTCCGGGAACTTTTTGGGGATTGGTGTCCATTGTGCTGATATTTATCGTATCTCCTTGATTGGAAATGACTGTTATATTATTCATACTTGCATCATATACGATTCCGTTGATGGTTTGAGTGGTTGGAACTTGCTTGCACGAAGTGATAATTGATAGTAAAAGTGCTGCGGAAGCAGACAGGTAAATTAATTTTTTCATGTTTAGTTGGTTTTAAAGATTTATTGAATGAACGAAAGTAATATTTATATTTTTAATTTTACTTCTTAAAACTATTTTTCTTATACGGATCGGTTAATTTATACTTAAAACGGTAATTTCTTTGCATTTCGGTATACTTCTTAATTTACATATTGGATAGGGAAGTTTTGATTCAAATCGATGATGGTTTTAAAGCATAAAAAAAGGAATAACCGAAGTCATTCCTTTTGTACACCCTCAGGGATTCGAACCCTGGACCCACTGATTAAGAGTCAGTTGCTCTACCAACTGAGCTAAGAGTGCCTGCTTTTTATTTCGGGTGCAAAGGTAAGGTTTTATTTTAAAATAGCAAATACTGTGGACGTAATTTTTAAAATAATGTTCCTTATGCTTTGCCGGAACTAAAAAAGGAATTACATTTGCAGCGATAAATTTAGTATTCACCCTTTAAAAACAATTGGAAAGGGTATTCATTATGTTGGAGAAATAACACATCAAAATCGGGACTAAGATGGCTCATCGGGAGGAAGAGCCTTAGCAATTTTATTATCTTGAATGATCCTATCCCCTCTCGTGATACTGCTGTCGGGGGTAAGATTGATTAGTCCTATCATCATTAATTATTTTATTTTAATCACTTCAGTGCAGTGAAAGAGGATTGTCGTATCTGACAAGAAGGTTGATTACTTCTGCTCTTTTATGCATTGACAACGAGTATGTAGCCGCCTGTTTATTGCGGGAGATTGAATTTGATCTCTTGTACAGGTCGGGTGTACTATGGAAAAAAGAACATGGGAATACGTTTAAAAGATTTGAGTAAATTAGGATATACCGATAATGTGGCGCGTAGTTTGGCTGTTGCTGTTGTAAGTAAATATTGCAAGCACGAAAGTAAAGAAGAGATTCTGGCGCAGTTGGCGGATGTACTTGATAATCCTGAGAACCATAAGAATAGTGATGTGTGGGGAAAATTGGCAGAACGCCTCTCTCCTACCATTACAGAAAGAAATTTTCAAGTTTATGAATTGAAAGAGCTGCCGTTGGGCTATAAGATTTACGGCAATAAATTTATAGAAACCACTGCCAAGCAACAGATGGAATTGGCAATGCGTTTGCCGGTAACATTGGCCGGTGCGTTGATGCCCGATGCACATGCCGGTTATGGATTGCCTATCGGCGGTGTGTTGGCTGTGGATAATGCAGTTATACCTTATGCTGTCGGAATGGATATTGGCTGCCGGATGAGTCTGACGGTTTTCGATGCGAAACCGGATTTTCTCAGGCGGTATGCACATCAGGCTAAGATAGCGTTGAAAGAATACACACATTTCGGTATGGATGGAGGGTTGGAATTCATACAGGAACACGAAGTATTGGATCGGGAAGAGTTTCGTCTGACCCCTCTACTGCAAAAGTTGCATGGTAAAGCTGTGCGCCAACTGGGAACATCGGGGCAGGGAAATCATTTTGTTAATTTCGGTGAACTGGAGTTGCAGGAAAAGAACGCATTGCAGTTGCCTGCCGGAAATTATGTCGCTTTATTATCTCATTCCGGTTCACGTGGTTTGGGAGCCGCGATTGCACAGCATTATAGTTTTCTGGCCCGCGAATCCTGTAAACTTCCTCGCGAAGCACAGCATTTTGCTTGGCTTGATCTCCGTTCGGAAGAGGGACAAGCGTATTGGATGAGTATGAACCTTGCAGGAGATTATGCACAGGCTTGCCATGAAAGGATTCACATCAATCTTGCAAAGGCATTGGGGCTGACTCCGCTTTCGAATGTGAGTAACCATCATAATTTCGCTTGGAGAGAAGAAATTACTCCCGGACAATTTGCAATTGTTCACCGAAAGGGGGCAACACCTGCAGGTAAAGGCCAACCGGGACTGATTCCCGGTAGTATGGCTACGCCCGGCTATCTGGTTTGTGGCAAAGGAGTCTCCGAATCTCTTTGTTCCGCTTCGCATGGTGCAGGGCGGGCCATGTCCCGGCAGCAGGCTCAAAACACTTTCACGCAATCTGCTTTAAAAAAATACCTGACACAAGCAGGCGTTACTCTTATCGGTGGCAGCGTGGAAGAGATGCCTTTAGCGTATAAAGATATCGAGAGGGTAATGCGGGCTCAAAGTGATCTGGTAGAGATACAAGGGCGCTTCCTTCCTCGTATCGTAAGGATGAATAAGGAATAAGTTTATTTTGAATTCAGCCCGATTGGCTTTTGAAGGATCAAAAAGAATGTTTAATTAATTGAAAAGTATAATGTTATCAGAAAAATATGGCCGCACTTATCATTTCCCATTTTCACCGGGAACTACCAGTGACGACCGCATCAACTCTAATTATTGGGAAGATATCCGGAAGATTGGAACCCTGGTACACACCGAAAAGCTCGATGGTGAGAATAATTGTCTGAACAGTGCCGGGGTATTTGCCCGCTCACATGCCGCTCCTACCACTTCACCGTGGACACGGCAGCTTCGTGAACGTTGGGAACTGATGAAATATGATCTGGGAAATCTGGAACTGTTCGGTGAGAACCTTTATGCCGTGCATTCCATCGAATATAAGCGGTTGGAATCTTATTTCTATGTTTTTGCCGTGCGTTGCCTTGACAAATGGCTGTCATGGGAAGAGGTGAAATTCTATGCAGCGGCATTCGATCTTCCGACTGTACCCGAATTGCAGTTTCAGACAGTCGAAGAACTTTCTCAAGAGCAGTTCCGGCAACAGGTGCTTGCACTTGCCCGGCAACCGGGAGTCTTTGGAACAAAAGATCCTCTTACGGGGGAAGATTGCACCCGCGAAGGGATAGTCACCCGAAATATAGGTGAATATCCGGTGGGTGAATTTGCCCATAATGTATTTAAGTATGTCCGTAAGGGACATGTGAAGACAGATGAGCATTGGACACGCCACTGGAAGCGTGCCCGGCTTTTCTGGGAATTTAATGATAATAAAGAATAAGGAAAATGATCTGGAAATTTACAGATAATAAAAGCCGTGATTCGATCGAACAGCAATTTGATTGGGCACGGAATATGAATGAGGTGCCGCAGGATAAGTTATATCACGCCGAAGGAAACGTGGCCGTTCATACTTGGAAAGTGATAGAAGAATTACAGCAGTTGCCGGCCTATTCCGACCTTGGCGGGCAGGACAAAGAGATATTGTGGACGGCTGCTTTGTTGCATGATGTGGAAAAGCGGTCGGCCACAGTGGTCGAAAGCGATGGCCGTATTACTGCAAGAGGACATGCACGTAAGGGGGAATATACGGTCCGTACTTTGTTGTATAGGGATCTCCCGACACCTTTTGCGATTCGTGAAAAAATAGCTTCGCTTGTCAGGTTTCACGGGCTTCCTCTTTGGTTGATGGAAAAGACCGACCCTGTGCGCAAGATTGCCGAAGTTGCTTTCAGGCTGGATACTTCGCAGCTCCGGATGCTTGCCGAAGCGGATATAAGAGGTCGTATCTGTCAAGATAGGGAGGAATTGTTGGAGTCATTGGATCTTTTTGAACTCTTTTGCCGTGAGCAGGGATGTTGGAAGAAAAGCAGGGAGTTTACTACCGACCATGCCCGTTTCCGTTATTTCCATACGGCAGAAAGCTATATCGATTACATCCCATATGAGAAGTTTAAATGCGACGTTATCCTGTTGTCCGGCCTGCCCGGAATGGGAAAAGACCATTATATCGAAACGTCTGGAACGAATTTACCTGTTATCAGTCTGGATGACATCCGACGGAAGAATAAGCTGAGTCCTACGGATAAATCGGCCAACGGATGGGTGGTGCAGGAAGCGAAGAAACAGGCTCGCACCTATCTGCGAAAAGGTCAGGGATTTATTTGGAATGCAACGAATATCACCGTCATGATGCGTTTCCAGCTCATTAATCTCTTTGCAGAATATGGTGCTCGGATTAAGGTGGTATATATCGAGAAGCCTTATTCGGTCTGGAGAAAACAGAACCAGGAGAGAGAATATCCGTTACCGGAAGCTGCCTTGGATATGATGCTTGGCAAACTTGAAATTCCTTTACTGACAGAGGCACACGAGATAGAATATGTGGTAGAGGACGAACAGACGGAATAAAGGATAAATAATCATGCCCGTCTGTTTGGATATCAAGTGGAAAAAACGTACTTTTGCCACTGTAATCATAAAGTAGATTCAGATTAAATTGCACTAAAAGGAGGAAGCGGACAACTTTCTCCTTTTCTTATTTAGGAGCATTCATAAGGCCTTCTGAGCACGGTGCTTATGTCGCTTAACAACGGTTCATAGCGAACTTTCCCCCGCTATATAATGTATTTACCCCGGTATCTTATGTTCCGTTTCATTATTTGATATTTCCGTTTACATACTTTGTTGTCTTGCTGCCGAAGAAATCTGCCGAAACAGCTTCTTTACGGTTAATAATGCATAAAACTGCTCTTGACAAAAATATGCTCCGAAAATGTTACTTATAAAAACATTTCTTTTCATTCTGATGTTAATATACTATCAGATTAATATAATAATGTCATGATGAATAAAATAGATATTCCCGACAGAGGGAAAAAGAAGAGAATAGTCATTGTAGGCGGTGGTTTTGGAGGTTTGAAGCTGGCACGTAAGTTGAAGAATGACCAATTCCAAGTTGTATTGCTGGACAAAAACAATTATCATCTCTTTCAGCCTCTTCTTTATCAGGTTGCCACAGCCGGTATTGAGCCGAGTGCCATTTCTTTTCCATTTCGCAAAATCTTTAAAAAGCGTAAATATTTTCACATCCGTATTTGTGAAGCCCGTCGGGTTATTCCGGAACAGAAGCTCTTGGAGACTTCCATCGGTGCAATTGATTATGATTATCTGGTGATTGCTACCGGGTGTTATACAAATTATTTCGGTAACAACAAGATGGCTGAGAAAACTATGTCGCTTAAAACAACGGCCGAAGCGTTGTACAATCGTAATCAAGTGTTGGAGAGTTTTGAAAAAGCACAGAATACCACCGACCCGAAAGAACGGGAGAAGCTGATGACATTCATTATCGTGGGTGGTGGTGCTACCGGTATCGAACTTTCGGGGGCATTGGCGGAAATGAGAAAATTCATTCTTCCGCAGGATTATCCCGACTTGGATATGAAGAAGATGCGGATTGTGCTTATCGATGCCGGCTCTCGCCTGCTTTCTGCCTTTTCGGAGAAGTCTTCTGAAGAGGTACGGGATTATTTGCAAAAGAAAGGTGTCGAGGTAAAAGTCAATTCCAAAGTAGTGGATTACGAAAATGATTTGCTGACATTGGGAGACGGTACGGTATTGCCCTCGGCAAATATCTACTGGGTGGCAGGTGTGAAAGCCAATAGTCTGGAAGGATTGCCCGCAGATGCTTACGGGCCGGGAAATCGTTTGAAGGTAGATGCTTTCAACAAGGTATCCGGAAGCGATCATATATTTGCTATTGGCGATACGGCCTTGATGATTTCCGAGGATTATCCGCGTGGGCATCCTCAAGTGGTACAACCGGCCATTCAGCAGGCAAGGTTGTTAGTCCATAATCTGAATAATATAGAAAAAGGGCTTCCTCTAAAGCCGTTTGTCTATCATAATAAAGGATCGATGGCTACCGTAGGCCGCAACAATGCTATTGTCGAGTTAAAGAATATCCGTTTCGGAGGATTCCTTGCTTGGGCGGTCTGGCTTTTTATCCATCTGATGAGTATTGTCGGGGTTAAGAATAAACTTTTCATCTTTACCGATTGGATGTGGAGCTATTTCACTTACGATCCGTCTTTAAGGCTGATAATAAAGCCGGTAAAGAAAGAAAAAGAGGATGAAAACGAATAAAATGCTTTGTATCTTTATTTTTGTGTCATATTATTCCACTGAATTTGAAACAATGTGAGACCGGCCGTTGTTTATATATATAAATTACAAACTAATAAATGAAACTTTATGATTTATAAATTCTTATTTCCTTCCAATCCCAATAGTACGGGAGCTTCCCTGTTTTTATTGATATTACGTGTCTTTTTCGGTCTGCTTTTAATGAATCATGGTATACAGAAATGGAGTAATTTTCAGGAATTATCCGCTGCTTTTCCCGATCCGTTGGGAGTAGGAAGTCCTTTGTCTCTGGGGCTGGCCATTTTTGGAGAACTGGTATGTTCTATGGCCTTTATCGTGGGGTTGCTCTATCGTTTGGCGATGCTGCCGATGATTTTTACAATGGGGATGGCTTTCTTTGTTATTCACGGTAACGATGCTTTTGCCACAAAAGAGTTGGCACTTATCTATCTGGTGGTATTTATACTGATGTATATTTCCGGTCCCGGTAAGTTCTCTGTTGATTATTTATTAGGAAAAGAACTGGGCAAACGAAGGAAAAGCTAAGCCTGCTTTAATTTTGCTCCAAATAAACTCATAAATACTTTCAAGAGGAAAATTTAAATAGTCTCTAAAATAGAAAAACAACAGTCTTTTGCTTCTATTAATTAAAAAGTATATATTTGCATTCTATTAAGGGAGGTTTATGGCTTACATAAATCTTACACGTTTTACAAAATACCAACTAAAAAAACAAAATTATGAAGAAAAACAGATTTACACTGGTTGCTGCTTTTGCTCTTAGCGGTACCATTTTGTTTAGTTCATGTGTAGGTTCATTTGGTTTGTTCAACCGCGTTTCTTCTTGGAACCAGTCAGTTGGAAATAAGTTCGTTAATGAACTTGTATTCCTGGCAATGAATATCATACCGGTGTATGGTGTCGCTTATCTGGCAGATGCGTTAGTGATTAACTCTATTGAATTCTGGAGCGGTTCTAATCCGATGGCCAATGTGGGAGATGTTAAGAAAGTAAAAGGAGAAAACGGTAATTATCTGGTAGAAACTCTTGAGAACGGTTATTCAATCACAAAAGAAGGTGAAAAGGCTACTATGGACTTGATCTACAACAAGGAAGCGAATACTTGGAATGTAGTGGCTGACGGTGAAAGTACTGAAATCCTGAAGATGAACAACGATGGTACGGCTCAGATGTATTTGCCTAACGGTGAAACGATGACTGTTACTCTGGATGCTCAAGGTACCCTTGCTGCACGTCAGATGACAATGAACGGCCTGCTGTTTGCTGCTCGTTAATCTATGTCATAAAGAAACATCCAAAGATGAAACATCCTTTTATACAAGTATGTTTCATCTTTTTTATTTATTATGGATTATGAAAAAAATACGTCTCTTTTACCTTTCTGTTCTTATAAGTTTGACTGCTTGTCAAGATACTCCTCCCCCCCATGAAGCTACCGTAAACGCTGTTTCATTCTGCGAAGCCGTCTATGATCTCGATTATATGGCTGCTAAAGATATGGCGACTGCCGCTTCCTTTCCGTATATCAGTTTTATTGCCACCAATACCACACAACAACACGTTGATAAAGTAAAGGCGAGAGGGCCGGTTACAGTTAGTGTTGTCGATACACAGGTGAATGAAGAAAAAGGGGATGCCACTGTTATCTGCTCCGTAAAAAACAGCTTGAGCATCAATTTCTTTAACGGTGCATCTGTTATTGTACCGGAAAGGCAGGATACTCTCCATTTGATAAAGGAAAGTGAACGGTGGCTGGTTAAAATGGATAACCCACTGCGAAATGGAATGCAAAGTCCCGACTGAATTTGGGATGAATGATGGGCCAATGGTCCTTTTGGGTTTCATACGCCGGATTGATTGCTTTCATACCTCCGTCGAAACGTAATACAAAGAAATCAAGATCCAGACGCAGGCCTATTCCGTAGGCTACGGCAATCTGCTTGTAGAACTCATTAAACTTAAAGACACCTCCGGGCTGGTTGGCATAGTCGCGAATGGTCCAGATATTACCGGCATCTACAAAGACTGCTCCTTGAAACTTCCAGAACAGTTTACTCCGGTATTCAATACTGGCATCCAGCTTGATATCTCCCGATTGATTCAGGAAGTTTCCATCTCCGGGGAATGAACCGGGCCCTAAATCGCGTACAGACCATCCGCGAACGCTGTTGGCACCTCCCGAGAAATATTGCTTCTCAAAAGGAATCGTTTTTGCATTGCCATACGGAACAGCTATACCGAATCCTGCATGAAATGCCAATGAATTACGATGGTCTATCCGGATATTCTTCGCAAAATCAAAATCTCCCTTCAGATATTGTGCATATGGAATGCCCAAAATGGCATATTCATTATCATCATTCTTCCGTATACCGGTTGCTTTCGAAAAAGCGTATAAAATATTTCCTGCCGATTCTATATTGGCACGGATAGAATATGAATTGGAGCTGATAGTATTGTTGACCAATGAATTTCCCGCGCTATTGAAATTATAACTATATCCCATACGGGCGATGAGACGATTCTTATAATTGTACTCAAAAATATGATTTTGTCCTTTGTTGATATAGTCTTCACGGAATTTATTCGAGATCCAAGGCAGGTAAAGATATCCGATGTCTATCAGGTCGATGCGGTGCTGTGCCCGTTGGCGTTGTGTCCATTTATAGCTCCATGAAGCAGATGCAACGGTGCGTGAGAATTCCGGACGCAACTGATAACTGTATTGTAAACCGAATTCAGTCGTTGCCTTTATTTTACGCTTGAAGTCGGAATTCAGAAAAGGAAATAAGAAACTGGGGAAATTAATACTGGTCTCTACTCCGTATTCCGTATAATTATTGTTACGATAATCTCCTTGCAGACCGGTGATGGCTTCGTATGCACCACGGAATTTCATCATGAATGTTTCCGAGCCATGAAACAGATTCCGGTGTTGGAAAGATACCGAAGCGGCTGCTCCCAAGTCACCCGCCGAGTTGGTGCCTTCCAGCTCAAAGGATATCGACTTGTGTTTGCTCTTGGTAAGCATCACATAGCAATTCAGCATTGTGCTGTCTCCCGCCATTGTTTCAAAAAAACGGATATTGGTATACTTGAGTGCCGGCAGGCGGCCGAAATTAGAATACGTACGTTGCACGTTACGTTCGTTAAATAAATCCCCGGAAAAGAATTGCAGATTGTCAGCCAGTATTTTAGGGCGTAAGTAAAGTTTGTCTTTATAATAGATCGGGTAATTATTATAATGTATCGAGTCATTGATCTCGATACTGCTCAATGCGGAAGATTGAAGTACATCATAATCCGTAATGAAGTTTATTTTATTGATGTGATATTGATTGTGTGGTTTCGGAGTGTCATCCGCATGTGTCGTGTAGGGTTGCAAATGCAAGGTAAGGTCTACAAGATAAGTATTACGTACCGTATCCGCCGTATATGAAATGTAATCTTTGTTGAACTTGTAATATCCGTTTCTCAGCAGGTTGTCTGTAATCCGTTGTCTTTCCGCATCCAATATATTCACATCAAACAACATGCCTTCCTTCAATAAAGTATTGGCAGAGTCTTTCCGCATGTATTCGCCGACCTTTGCATCTTGAATGTCGTAGTTGAGTGAACGGACAGTATACGGTTTTCCGGTGGTCACTTCATAGTAAAGCTTTAGTTTCTTTTTCTTTGTTTTGGTCACTCGCTTTACGGAAGCTCCCATATAGCCTAAATTCTGGACAGCTTTGGTTATCTCTTCTTCTGAACGCCTTGCTTCATTTTCATTATAAATAACAGGAGCATCGCCTATTTTCCGGAGAAATTTATTGTACCATTTACTTGAATCGCGACCGGAAAGATCATATACATACAACTGCATTTTGATCAGGCTGAACCATTTGGCATTGGGATTCTGCCTTACGTACATTCGCAGGCCGGAGGGTTTTACTTCTTTGTTATCAGTGGATATCTTTACTTCGTCCAGCAGATAGGAACCTTCCGGTACAAATTTTGTAGCGGAACACGAAGCCAGCAGCACCAAGATAGCAAAAGACAGTAACGTGTAAAGATATCCTCTCCTCATAGGGTTTTATATAGTTGCCTCAAATAGTCTACAAATATAAACGAATTTTTCTGTATGGGGAAATAATAAATGCTAATTCGCCCTTGCGGAGTTGTTTACAACCTCACAAGGGCGAACTATTGGTAATTTCAATGTTTTATCTCTGTCTGCCGCTTATTTCAGGCGGAACATGATGGGTACGGTATACTTCACACGTACTGTCTTGCCGTCCTGCATTCCCGGTTTCCATTTCGGCATTGTGTTGATTACACGTATGGCTTCCTGGTCCAATAAAGGATCGACTGCACGGACTACTTTGGCATCTTCGATGCTGCCGTCTGTATTAACAACGAATTGTACGACAACACGTCCTTGCATACCTGCATTTTCTGCTTCTTTCGGGTATTCGATGTTTTTTGCCAGATAGCTCATCAATGCCTTAACTCCTCCTGGAAACTCCGGCATTACTTCTACCATATCCAAAACTTCATCTTGAGTGTCGATTGTATCCGATTTCACTTCTGTCGGTACAAATTTCACATCCACTTTTTCTTCTTCCTTCGTTGCTTCCTCGGCAGTATTCGTACAGTTACTGAATAAAACTAATAAAGCGGCTACGGGGATAAACATCAGGTACTTGCTTTTCATGATGTTACGGGTTCTTTTTCTGTTTAACATTTTAATTCGGTTCTTTAAGGGTAATACACTAAAGTTATTATATAAATTTGCTGCAGCCAGTTGAGTATGTTCCAGTCCCAAAAGATGATATTGATAAGTCTTCTTGTCATATCCGTTTGCTATCACCTTTCTGTCTGCCAGATATTCGTGATTGATGCGCATTTCGCTTCGGATAAGCCAGGCGAACGGATTGATCCAGCAAATGATAATGGCAATCTGTGCCAATAAGATATCTGCCGAGTGGAGTTCACGCACATGTGTCTGTTCATGTACCAATATTTCTTTTATCTCTTTCACACTGTGCCTGTCCGGATGGATGTAAATCCATTTGAAGAAAGAATAAGGTTCTTGTTTTGTATCCGCCAGACATACGCGAATACCGTCTATTTCCGTTTTCTTACTGCGATGAAGTGTGATGCTGGTTTTCCAGATTTCCATCAATGTGCGTGTCAATAAGAATATTACTCCCGTTAGGTAAATACCCGCAAGAAGCATCATAGCCCACGAATAGACGGTAGGTTCGGTTGTTACATTGCTGAAGACCGTTATTTCCGGCAATACCTTTTTATATAAAGTACTTACGACTTGTCCCGTGACACTGCCGCTATCCGTTATTATCCAGTTGGAAAAATTGAGCAGTGGATAAGTGAATGCGGTGATGTAAATCAATATCAGCATCAGCCTGCGTAAACCAAAAAATGTATCTTTACTAAACAGCAGTTTATAAAAGAGGTATAATACGGCTAATGCCACATTTACTTTGATAAAGTATAAAATGAAAAGTGTCATATTGCTGGCTTTATTTAGGATTCTTCATCTTCGATTATGTCAATAAGATCTTCCAGTTCTTTTTTACTGATTTTACGGTCCCGTACGAAGAATGAAACCATTTCCTTGTATGAACCTGTGAAGTAATTGCTGACCACTCCGCTCAGGAAGTATCTTTTGTAATCACTTTCTTTAATAACGGGGTGATACTGGATCGAATTACCGAGTTTGAAAGGAGACAGATATTCTTTCTTCTCCAGATTACGTACTACCGAAGCCACACTGGTATATGGTGGTTTAGGTGTGGGCATCTGATTTAATACATCTCTGATGAAACTGGGGCCTAACTTCCAAAAGTAAAGCATTACTTCTTCTTCCTGTTGTGTAAGTCTTTCCATTATTTTTGTATTTATTGTTGATAATCAATCTACTATTTTTAAACAAATCTACGAAATTTAAATAGATAGTATATATTTATCGTTATAAATATTGTTAATCATAAGAAAATAGTTATAGAAAAAGAAGTAAGAGTAAGAGGAATATTGCGAATATCTTTATAGCTTTGCCGTAAATAAGGAATGCATATGTTATCATTAAGCAAAAATAAGATCAAGTATATCCGTTCATTGGAACAGAAAAAGATTCGCAAGGAAGAGAAAGTTTTCTTGGCCGAGGGTCCTAAGCTGGTCGGTGATTTGTTAGGTTGCTTCTCTTGTCGTTTTTTGGCAGCTACCTCTTCCTGGCTGCGAGAGCATCCGTCGGTTGTGGCAAACGAGGTGGTAGAGGTCAGCCAGGACGATTTATCGCGTGCCAGCCTTTTGAAAACGCCGCAGCAAGTACTTGCCATATTTGGACAGCCCGAATACTCTATAGATAGAACTGTTTTTCAAAATTCCCTTTGTCTTGCTTTGGACGATGTTCAAGATCCGGGTAACTTAGGAACAATTATCCGTTTGGCCGATTGGTTTGGGATAGAGCATATATTCTGTTCGCCCAATACGGTGGATGTATACAATCCTAAGACCGTACAGGCTACTATGGGCGGGATAGCCCGTGTTAAAGTGTCTTATACTCCCCTGCCCGATCTGATTCGTTCACTTGCTGATCTTCCTGTTTATGGTACTTTTCTGGATGGAGAAAACATATATGAACAGCAATTATCCCGTAACGGACTGATTGTAATGGGAAACGAGGGAAATGGAATCAGCAAAGAAATAGAAACATTGATTAACCGGAAATTGTACATTCCTAACTATCCGCAAGAGCGTGAAACGTCCGAGTCACTTAATGTAGCGATTGCTACGGCAATTGTCTGCGCTGAGTTCCGGCGACAGGCTGCATCGTTTGGAAATTGAAAGGGGATAGAAGATAGGCACGAAGTTTTCCTTTTTCCGGAACTAATTCTATAACACCGGGCATCCACTCTACTGATTCTATTTCTTCTGTGAGGGGGAAGAAATTTACGACATATTCTTCTTCCACCTCTATTACGTGTTGTTTCAGAAATCCGGTATCCGGTACATATAAATAATGGGAAGCGAAACGTTTCATTGTTGTACTTGCTTCTGCAGGCGGCGGCGTTGGTTCATTTGCCGATCCTGCTTTAATTCTAACTTTTCTGTCTGTATATGCTTCTTTTCTACTTTGAGCTGCTCCGGTTTTACCTCCTCCCGTTGCTGATTACTACGACGGCGATTCATTTCCTCCGGACTAAGTCTCTGTGGATGTTGCAAATTTGTCTTTACTGCATCTGTGTTCTCTTCGGGAGCTTTTTCTTTTTCCTCTTTGGTGGTATCCGGTTTAGGAGTATCGCTGTTTTGCAATGAATCATTCAATGCTTTCAGGGTGTCGTTAGAGTGATAGCGCATCAATGTTATTTGATCGAGCACTAAAGTCTGAGGAGTTTTTTCTTTTGGGTAATATATGAACCCTTTCACCTCTTTGATAGTTCCTAAGGTATCCGATTGTAAACAGATACTTTGTATACCGGAATTTACTACTTTTTGAGTTCCACTGATAATACTGTCGTTTTCAAATAGGATTTGCATGGCCATCAAAGCGGCTAAAGTCGTGTCCGGTCCATTTTCAAGGAACTGATAACGCACTTTCCATATCAATGTGTCACGTTCTTTGAAATTACTGTCCGAAGGCAATACAAAGGTTAGTTTGTCGTCTGTAGGCATCCCCGTCAGTCGTTTCATACGCTGCCATGCCCATACGTCGATACTGTCTCCGGGAGCAGATGTCATCGGTTTTTTATCACGTATGGCAATCAACTGGTTTATTGCGTTTTGCTGTGTTTTCAGTCTTTTGCTTACTTTCTCATATACTTTAGCTAAAACTTCCATATTACGTGTATACCATACCATTGATGAATCGAAAACTGCTTTAGTCGTACCGTATTTATTGAATACGGCATCCGTATACAGCACTTTCTTGTAATTTTCATTATATGGCAAGTTGTCTCCCATTGCTTTGGCAATGTGATAATCATACAACAGATTTTCCATTGTTGATTCCGGAAGAACCTCACTGGGTCTTTTCACCTTACAACCTGTTGCAAATATTATCAGCAAGCATAGGATACACCATTGAAACCGGAAGTTTTTTTTCATTTTCTGTCTTCGTCTTTTTTTTCGTGTGAGTGGTAAGACTCGTTCAGATATTTGCTATAAAAAAGAAGCAGCGCAATGATACCACAACTGATGGCGGCATCGGCAAAGTTGAATATAGGGCTGAAGAATATGAAGTGCTCCCCACCTACAAACGGCATCCAAGTGGGCCAGGTGGTGTCGATTATCGGGAAATAGAACATGTCTACCACTTTACCATAAAACCAAGTGGAATATCCTCCTCCTTCGGGCATAAAGCCGGCAATTTGCGAATGGGTGCTTTCATTAAAGATTACCCCATAGAATACACTGTCGATAATGTTCCCTAATGCTCCGGTCAGAATTAATGAAACACAAATGATATAACCGGTTTTGAATCCCTTTTTTACTATTTTATAAAGATACCAGCCAATTAAAGCGACTGCAACAATACGGAAGGTGGTGAGGAATAGTTTCCCGAAGATTTCCATACCGAATGCCATGCCATTGTTTTCAGTGAAATAGATATAAAACCAATCGGTGATGCGGATGCTTTCGTGCCAATACATGTGGGTTTTAATCCAGATTTTGATAATCTGATCTATAATCAGCACTGAAAAGATGACGAGCAGGGCTATCTGTCCTTTCGTAAGTAGTTTTTTCATTTTTGTTGAGTACAAGTTATATAAGTAACGGGCTATAAGTCACAAGCTACAAGTACCCTATCGTTTTATTATATACGGCGACTTGTAGCTTGTAGCTCCTGACTCGTTGCTAATTATTTCTTTCCACTGTTTTTAGCTTCAATGCTCAGTGTAGCATGAGGCACAGCGCGGAGACGTTCTGCCGGAATTAGTTTACCCGTTTCACGGCAAATGCCATAGGTCTTGTTTTCAATACGGACAAGTGCTGCCTGTAAACCTTGGATAAACTTCAACTGGCGTTGTGCCAAACGAGTTGTTTCTTCTTTTGATAATGTATTGGCTCCTTCTTCCAATACTTTATATGTGGGCGATGTATCGTCTGTATCGTTTCCATCAAGGCCCATAAGACTCATTTTCAACTGGTCATAGTCACGTTGCGCCAACTCCAGTTTCTCCATAATAATGGCACGGAATTCTTCAAGTTCCGCATCTGAATATCTTGTCTTTTCTGCCATAATCTTGTTTTTTTAAAGTTATTAGTATTAGAGTTATTCTTTCACTACATTGACAAGCAAAGAGAAGTCGTCGAAATTCAACTCCGTACCCTCTTTTACTTCGTCTGCCAAATCAAGGGATGTTCCCAAAACTTGGTTACAAATATAGTCTTTATATTCGTTTACTGCATCATCCGTTTGCAGATTTTTAGATATTGTTATTCTTATCTTATCGGTTATCTCAAAACCGTTTGACTTACGAATATTCTGTATACGGTTCACCAGTTCACGGGCAATGCCCTCACGACGAAGTTCTTCGGTTACGGTAACTTCCAAGGCAACAGTCAGTTTTCCTTCATTGGCAACCAACCATCCCGGAATGTCTTCACTGAAGATTTCTACATCCGACGTTTCGATGATGGCTTCCGCTCCATCCAGATTCAGCGTATATTTGCCGTTCTTTTCCAGTTCGGCGATGGCTTCCTGTGACATTTCCGCTACGGCTGCTGCTACGGCTTTCATCTGTTTTCCAAACTTAGGGCCGAGTTTTTTGAAGTCACATTTTACTTTCTTTATCAGTACACCGGCAGCACCGTCTACGAATTTGACATCTTTTACGTTTACTTCGTTCATGATCAATGCTTTCACGGCTTCTATGTGAGCTTTTTGTTCTTCATCTACTACCGGAATCATGATACATTGTAACGGTTGGCGTACTTTGATATTCACTTTCCGACGTAGTGCCAATACCATGGAAGTTACGTCTTGTGCCATTTGCATACGGGCTTCCAATGCCTTGTCTATCATTTCCTCTTTGTATTTGGGGAATTTGGCAAGATGAATGGAAACAACCGTGTCGCGCCCGGTTGCAGAGATCAGATCGCCATACAAACGGTCGGCATAGAACGGTGCGATAGGCGCCATCAGTTTGGCGACGGTTTCCAGACAGGTATATAATGTCTGATAAGCCGACAGCTTGTCTTGCGTAAACTCGCCGCCCCAGAAACGTTTGCGGTTCAGGCGGACATACCAGTTAGACAAATTGTCGTTTACAAAGTCGGAAATCAGGCGTCCTGCTTTTGTTGGCTCATATTCGTTGTAGCAAGTATCCACTTCTTTGATCAGCGTATTCAATACCGAAAGAATCCAACGGTCGATTTCCGGACGTGACTCCATCGGAACGTCTGCTTCTTTATATTCGAATCCGTCTACATTGGCATACAATGCAAAGAATGAATACGTGTTATACAATGTACCGAAGAACTTACGGCGCACCTCTTCAATGCCATCCATATCGAACTTCAGATTATCCCATGGAGAAGAATTCGTAATCATATACCAACGCAATGGGTCGGAACCGTATTTCTCGATCGTAGAGAACGGATCGACGGCATTGCCCAAACGTTTGGACATTTTATTACCGTTCTTATCCAATACCAGACCGTTGGAAATAACAGCCTTATAAGATACACTGTCGAATACCATTGTCGCAATGGCGTGCAGAGTGAAGAACCACCCGCGTGTCTGATCCACTCCTTCCGCAATGAAATCGGCAGGATATACCTGATGGCTGTCCAGCAATTCTTTGTTTTCGAACGGATAATGAATTTGTGCATACGGCATTGCACCGGAGTCAAACCATACATCGATAAGGTCCGTCTCGCGTTTCATCGGCTTTCCGTCTTTTGACACGAGGATGATGTCGTCTACATAAGGACGGTGCAGGTCGATCTTATCGTAATTTTCATCTGTATAAAGCCCAGGTATGAATCCTTTGTCTTTATAAGGGTTCGATTTCATGAATCCGGCAGCTACCGACTTTTCTATTTCGTTATATAATTCTTCAACAGATTCGATACATATTTCATCACTGTTGTCTTCTGTACGCCAGATCGGAAGTGGAGTCCCCCAATAACGGGAACGACTCAAATTCCAGTCATTCAGATTCTCCAGCCATTTGCCAAAACGTCCGGTACCGGTTGATTCGGGTTTCCAGTTGATCGTTTTGTTCAGTTCTATCATACGCTCTTTGCAAGCGGTAGAACGAATAAACCAGCTATCCAACGGATAGTAAAGTACCGGTTTGTCTGTACGCCAGCAATGCGGATAATTGTGTACATGCTTCTCAATCTTAAATGCCAGATTATTGGCTTTCATCATCATGCAGATACTTATATCCAGAGTTTCGTCCTGATCAGTCAGATTCGGATCGTATGCGTTCTTCACGAAGCGTCCTGCATATTCTTTGTATAATTCTACGTTAACACGCTCTTTTACAAATGTTTCATCCAGTTCGTCTAAAGTATAGAATTTACCGGTAAGGTCCACCATCGGACGGAGTTCACCTTTCTTATTGATCAACTGCAAGGGAGGAACTCCGGCAGCTTTGGCTACTTGAGCATCGTCTGCACCGAATGTCGGGGCGATATGTACGATACCTGTACCGTCTTCAGTCGTTACGTAATCACCCGAGATGACACGGAATGCACCTTCACCCGGATTCACCCATGGGATAAGTTGTTCATATTCCATTCCTACGAGGTCGGGTCCTTTGTATTCGGCAATCACTTTGAATGGAACCAGTTTGTCTCCCTGCTTATAATCTTCCAGTTTCAGATCAGCAGCTTTGGGATTGAAATGGGTATTCAGTAACGCCTTTGCCAATACTACCGTGATGGGTTGCCCTGTATAGGCGTTGTAAGATTGTACGGCTACATAATCGATTTTCGGACCTACACACAATGCTGTGTTTGATGGTAAAGTCCATGGAGTGGTAGTCCATGCAAGGAAGTATGGAGTTCCCCATTCGGTCATTTCCGGCTTCGGGTTTTTCATTTTGAATTGTGCTACTACGGTCGTATCTTTTACGTCACGATAGCAACCCGGTTGGTTCAGCTCGTGCGAACTCAAGCCTGTTCCGGCAGCCGGAGAATAAGGTTGGATAGTATATCCTTTATATAGGAATCCTTTCTTATGCATTTGTTTCAGTAGCCACCACAATGTTTCGATGTAGCGATTATCGTATGTGATATACGGGTGTTTCATATCCACCCAATATCCCATTTGGTGAGTAAGGTCCTCCCACTCTTTCGTGAATTTCATCACGTCCTTGCGGCAGGCAGCATTGTATTCCGCTACAGAAATCTTTTTGCCGATATCCTCTTTGGTGATACCCATTGCTTTTTCCACACCTAACTCTACAGGCAGTCCGTGTGTATCCCATCCGGCTTTACGCTTTACCTGATAGCCTTTCATCGTTTTGTAGCGGCAGAAAATATCTTTTATAGAGCGAGCCATCACGTGGTGAATGCCCGGCATACCATTAGCTGATGGAGGACCTTCGTAGAAAACAAACGAAGGGCAGCCTTCACGTTCTGTCATACTCTTGGCGAAAACCTGGTTTTCGTCCCATTTTTTCAATACGTCCTTGTTTACCTGTGAAAGGTCGAACTGTGAATACTCGGCGAACTTCTTGCTCATGACTATATCTCGATTTTTACTATTTACAATTAAGACTGGAGGTACCCTCCTTATTTTAAGGGTGCAAATGTACAAAAACATTCGTTTTCATACAAGAAAAGGCTTTTTAATTTCAATCGGTAGAAAGGTGTCTCTTGTGAAAAGACCCAAAAAGGAAGAATAATTCAAAAACAAATAACGTTAAACCTTGTTTTACAGGGAAATTTAAAAACTATATTAAGGATATGAATTACGGTATAAGTGTATTATTCAGAGCCATTCCGTTGATAATGGCTCTGTTCTGTTTCGGATACGGAACATTTATTTATGTATTGGGAGACGACCCTAACCGCTTGGTGGCAGGCCCTGTTGTATTCTCATTAGGTATGATTTGTATTGCACTTTTTGCAACGGCGGCCACTATCATACGCCAGATTATTCATACGTATGGACGAAACTCCAAATATGCCTTGCCAATTATCGGTTATCTGGCTGCTGTGGTTACCATTATTTCCGGTATAGTTATTTTTTCTTCAGCAAATAGCCCCTCCTCTTTCGTTGCCGGACATGTGGTGGCCGGAGTGGGATTAATCACTGTTTGTGTGGCAACTGCCGCTACTTCTTCTACCCGCTTTTCTTTAATTCCTGCCAACGCGAAAGATACCGGACATGATGTTCCGCAAAATGCATTTACTGCCGGACAAGAGCGGGTATTGAAAGGCATAGCGGTTATCGCGTCTGCTGCTGCCTGGATATGGGCATTTGTTTTATTGGGACAAAGTGAAATGCATGTTGCTTATTTTGTTGCCGGGCATGTAATGATAGGACTGGCGTGCATTTGTACCAGTCTTATTGCGTTGGTTGCCACCATTGCCCGCCAAGTACGAAATGTATATTCGGCAACGGAACGTAACAGATGGCCCAAACTGGTATTATTGATGGGGACGGTTTCCCTTGTTTGGGGAGTATTCGTTGTTTTTGCGGATTCCAGTTCAACGAATGGAGTTATCGGTTTCATTATGGTCGGCTTAGGCTTAGTCTGTTATAGTATTTCAAGTAAGGTTATTCTGCTGGCAAAAATATGGAGACATGAATTCAAGTTATCCAATCGTATTCCTATCATTCCCATACTGACTGCATTAACCTGTTTGTTCTTAGCCGCTTTTGCATTTGAACTCGGTACAATTCATGAAGACTATTTTATACCTGCGCGTGTGTTAACCGGTTTGGGAGCCATCTGTTTCACTCTGTTTTCAATAGTCAGTATCCTGGAGAGCGGAACATCGTCTAAATAATGTTGTAGTACAAAAAGAAAGGTACGGATGATCGCAAACAACTGAATTGTATTTGCGATCATCCGTGCCGTTACAAACAACTGAAATATTTATTTTATTTTTATTGTTTCTACAGGTTGTTGTTTTGCGATGTCCATTGGTTTTGCCTGATAATGGACTTTGGTAAAATCGATTGTATTGAGATCGATACTACGGATTGCGCTATTATACATTGTGCGAAAATAGATTATCCGGTTTGTCATATCTGTGGCTGAAGTCCATTGCGTTGCGCTGGGTATGTCACAGGGAACTTCTCCCGGTTTAAACTCTATTCCTACGGGAATGTCGAAATTATTCAGAATTTGAAAACACTGGAGAACTGTTTTCAGAGGAGTGTCTTGTTGTGGAGCCGAAGTTTGATAGAAAGCGGCACGCACAAAACGTGACGGAGGAGTAACATCACCGGGAATACCTAAAAAGCCGCTTCCTGCACCAAAAGAGGATAATTCAATGTTTCCTAAATGTTGTGCGGGAGCTGTACCCGGGAACAGGTTGACATAATTATTAAGATTGGTAAGTTGCCATTCGAAACCGGGAGAGTTTGTAAGTACACCTAACTTGTTCTCGTAAAACTCGGGAACTCCGTTAATGATTTCAAGTACTAATTGATGGCCTGAAGTATCGGTAAATCGCCAATGAACGGTTGATGCACGTGGGTCGATGTTGATAATGCGAACCTTTTTAACGGCTTCTTTTACTTCATCCACCGTCTTGCATTTTCCCAATATCCAGGAAACGAGTTGCAGGTCGGATATGCTTTTCTCTTTTTCTGTAAAATCGTAATCCTGATATTTGCCATAATTGGGAAAATAAAATAATCCGGCAGAAAGCCCCACTTCATTTAGTCCTTCGGCAACAAAATCTTTTTGTTCGACAGCAAATCCTACGTATCCATAGCGGGATGTGAAAGTCATACCATTCATTCCGTCGGGAGTATATGACTGCTCGGTATGTCCTCGGGGTACGATGACGTACTGGCTGTTCAGATTACTTCCGCCCCATTCGATGGTACGGGCTACAATGGTGGTTTCCCCTTTACTTTTTAGAGTTATGCCTGTACAGGCCTTTGTTGGAAGAGAATAAATGAATTGGCCGGCAATGGCCACTAATACAACTGATAGCTTTGTTTTCATGTTTACCTTTTTTTTTAATAAACAAATGGGAAAAATATATGTTCGGTTGGATTTATAACTTTTAGTGGAAGACTGGAAAGGGAAAATTAAAGCAGATTCTAAAAAACAGCGAGGGGATGTATTTTCACAAATACATCCCCTCGGCAATTAATTTTATATAAATGGATTAGTTGCGAGGCAAAGCTTCTTTTACTACCATTGCGCGGCCTTCATATTCGGCACCATTCAGTTCTGAAATAACGTTCTTAGCTTCAGCATCGTTCGGCATTTCAACAAATGCGAATCCTTTAGATTTACGAGTGTCGCGGTCGATAATCAGTTTTACTGAATCTACTGTTCCATACTCTTCCATTACTTGTCTCAGATCAGCTTCCTTAACACGATAGCTAAGGTTTCCAATGTACATGTTCATAAAATACAAAAAATAAAAATTGATAAATAAAATTAGAAACAAGAGAAGTTTGAAATTAGATCTGAAATTCGACTGATTAGGTAGAAAGAAAGAGTAAAATAAAACAATCCTTTGTTTTCGGTTACAAATAACGTTATAATATTTGGATTCTCAACTATAAAAGAGCATTTATTTTTCAATAAACGCCCTTTTTCTTACAATTTCTTTTTTATTGGTCAATGCTTGCTTAAATAATCGGCTACTCCGTCTTCGGTGGCTTTCATGGCATCTTTACCTTTTGACCAGTTGGCCGGGCAAACTTCACCATATTCTTCGAAGTGCTGTAAAGCGTCTACCATACGTAAAACTTCATCCACATTACGTCCTAACGGGAGGTCGTTGATGACGCAATGACGTATGACACCTTCTTTGTCGATGAGAAATAATCCACGGAAGGCAACCGGAGCTCCGTCGCATATCCAATTACCGTTTTCATCGGGAGCATAGCTTCCTGCCAATACTCCGTAGCTTTCGGAAATCGATTTGGAGAAATCAGATACGATAGGATATTTTACACCTTGAATGCCACCTTCATTTTTGGGCATTTGCAACCATGAGAAGTGCGAATATTCAGAGTCTACCGAGCAACCGACCAAAGCTACATTACGTTTTTCAAATTCAGCAAGTTTCTCTTGAAAGGCATGCAATTCTGTAGGACATACGAAAGTAAAGTCCATCGGATAAAAGAAAAATACTACATATTTTTTTCCTTTATACCGGTCCAATGAGAAATTCTGAACGATTTCATGCCCATTGATTACAGCCGTGGCATTAAATTTCGGCGCTTGTTTTCCAATTAATGATCTCATAATGATCTATTTTTAGATGTTATTTAATGATTTGTATTGAAAAACAAAGCATCGTCAATCTTTGTTCATCGGTCAAAGATTAACGATGCATAATATTTTCGTAATAGCTGTTATTTCTTGAACCGCACTTCGTACAAATCACTTCTCCGATCTTTCAAATTGCGTACACTGCCGTATGTATGCAATTCATTCAGTAAGTCGAGATCTACATCCGATACAAGAATCATTTCGGTGTTGGGAGTTGCTTCGGCCCTTTTGCCATCTGTCGGGAAAGCAAAGTCGCAAGGAGTGAAGACTCCTGATTGTGCATATTGGATATCCATGTTGTGGACCCTCGGCAGATTGCCCACACTACCGGCAATAACCACGAAGCATTCGTTTTCTATGGCACGGGCCTGTGCACAAACCCGGACGCGTGAATAGGCATTCTGTGTATCGGTAAGGAAAGGGACGAATAATATTTGCATTCCTTGATCTGCCATCAAGCGGGATAACTCCGGAAATTCAACATCATAACAGATTAATACGCCTATTTTAGCGCAATCCGTATCGAATGTCTGCAATATTTTGCCACCACTCAATCCCCAACTTTTCATTTCATCGGGAGTTACATGCAACTTTTCATACATCTCGTAGCTACCATCGCGGCGGCAGAGATATCCTACATTATAGAGTAAGCCGTCTTCTTTGATTATCGGCATACTACCGGTGATGATGTTAATGTTGTAACTGATTGCCAGTTTGATAAACCGTTCTCGTATTTCCTGAGTATATTCAGCCAATCCACGGATGGCTTGTGATTCTCCTTTGTCATTAAATCTTGCCATTAACGGTGCATTAAAATACTCCGGAAACAATACAAAGTCACTTTTGTAGTCGGATACGGAATCTACAAAAAATTCCACTTGCTCGAATAGGTCGTCCAAACTGTTGTAACTACGCATCTGCCATTGTACAAGCCCGACGCGAACGGTTGTTTTAGGTGATATATACTCTTGTGTAGGAGCTTGATAATAGATATTATCCCATTGTAGAAGGCAGGCAAAGTGTTTGGATTCCTCATCGTTTGGTAGGTAATTTTTCATGACTTTTCGTACGTGGAAGTCATTGGATAACTGAAATGTAAGTACAGGATCGTATATTTCTTTTTGCCGCACCTTATCAATGTATTCTTTCGGCCGTATTTTGTCGGCATATTTGTGATAGTTCGGAATACGTCCGCCGAACATGATGGCCTTCAGATTCAGTGTTTCGCATAGTTCCTTGCGGTATTCGTACATACGGCGTGCCAGTCGCAGTCCCCGGTAATCGGGGTGGATAAACACTTCAATGCCATAAAGGATATTACCGTCGGGATTGTGCGTGTCGAAAGTTTCCTTTCCAGTCACTTGTGCATAGGTATGGTCGTTTTTCACTTTATCATAGTCAAGGATGATCGAAAGTGCACAGCCCACTATTTTTTCGTCAACCACTGTCACAATCTGGCCTTCCGGGAAAATTTTGATAAGTTTTTCAATTTGTTTATGTGTCCAGAATACATCACTTCCGTCAGAATATACACGTTTGAATGACTGGGAGAGTTGGGTATAATCTTCTATTTGCAGATTTCGAATTTGTACTTTATTAATTTTAAGAGACTCCATAATAATAAGATTATTTTAAAAAGATGTTGCAAAGGTAAAGTTTATCTATATAAGTTGTTTTAAAAGGATAGGGCTTTTAATTTTTTATGTTGTGTTTGCATATTGTTTATAAACGAAGCAGTCGCCTATCACTGTCAAAAAATACTTTGAACAGAGATAAGCGACCGTTTCATTTATATATTCCTATTATAGCCGGCCTATGACGGCGTAAAGGATCTTTATTTCCTTTTTTTCCAGAGTTTACTCATGTCTTCCAGTGTTTTACCTTTCGTTTCCGGTACCCAACGCCATACAAAGATGGCAGCAATTACACAGATAACTCCGTAAAGGCTGTATGCGAACATCGGACTGAAATCGTAGAGCGCAGGGAAAGTAGAAGATATAATGTAATTGAATATCCACTGGAATGCTACGGCAATGGCAACCGCTTTGCCGCGAATCGTATTAGGGAATATTTCTGCAATAAGTACCCAGCAGATTGGTCCCCATGACATCATAAAGAATGCAGCATAAACAATTACCGACAATACGGGGAAGATGCCTTTAATGGCCATGCTGTCGCACAAAGCTACTGCAAAGGCACCGAAAGCCATACCGATAGAACCGACGATTAATAACGGTTTACGTCCGAATTTGTCAACTGTAAAGATGGCAACCAATGTAAAGACGATATTTACTATACCCATGATCACTGTCTGCATCATACCACCACCCTCAGCACCGGCATTTTCAAAGATACGCGGAGCATAATAAAGTACGGCATTGATACCAATAGCCTGCTGGAACACAGAGAGTAAGATACCGATTACAATAACCGTCACACCGTAAGTAAACAGTTTCTCTGTTTTTTCCTGGGAAGTAGCTTTGATTTCTGCCAGAATCTCTTTTGCTTTTGTTGCACCGTTTACTTTCTCTAATATAGAGTAGGCTTTTTGATCCTGATCGATCATCACCAGATAGCGGGGAGTCTTAGGAACAAAGAACAGCAGTAAACCGAACATGGCAGCTGGGAAAGCTTCGGAACCGAACATATAGCGCCAACCTTCATATACCGACCACATATCTGATGCGCCATTGACGGAGAGAACACCCGTGACGGCATCTTTGTCGATAATCGGATTCTGATGACCGCCCAAAATCATGTAGTTCACAAAATATACCACCAACATACCGAAGATAATGGCAAACTGGTTACACGAAACCAACGTTCCGCGAATGTTGGAGGGTGCAATCTCTGCAATATACATCGGACAAACAGCCGAAGCAAGCCCTACTCCGATACCCCCGAGCACACGATACAGATTGAATGCAATGAGCAGATTCATATCGGCTTTTCCATATTCGAAAAACAGGAATTCCGGATAATAAGAACCTAATGCGGAAAGAAAGAAAAGTACGGCAGCCAGTCGCAATGAATTGCGACGTCCCAAACGGGAAGCAAAGATGCCGGAAAGCGCGCCACCAAGAACGCAGCCTATCAGAGCACTTGAAGAAGTGATGCCGTGCATAACCTTGTCATACTGGAAATCGGTTGCCGTGAGGAAGAAGGCTTCGAGCCCTTTCTCTGCACCGGAGATTACTGCGGTGTCGTAACCGAACAGCAATCCACCCAGAATGGCTACTGATGTTATGGAATATAGGTAGAGTTTACTACCGTTGTCTGTATTTGTCATGATAATAAGATTATAATTTTAGTAGTCAAGTAGTAAGTAGATAAGTAGTAAGTAGATAAGTAGTTAAGTAGTCAAGTAGTTAAGTAGTTAAGTAGTAAGTAGATAAATGATCAAAGTAATCAAAAGAATAAAACGAAAATTTTACAGTTACAAATCTATCCTACTTAACTACTTACTACTTGACTACTTAACTACTAAAATCACTTAACTACTAAAATCACTTACTACTAAAATCACTAACAATACATATTTACGATTGCTTCATACAATTCTTGTTTGCCACTGGTCTGTTTCGGTTCGCCGTTTGCTTTTGCATAAGCAACCAAGTCTTCTAAAGACAATTTGCCTTCTTCGAAATCCTTACCTTTACCGCCATCGAATGAAGCGTAGCGGTCGGCCAGCATCTTTTTGTATGGAGATTCGTTCAGCAGATTGGCTGCACTTTCAAGAGCACGGGCCATTGCATCCATACCGGCGATGTGGGCAATGAAGATGTCTTCCAGATCGGTAGAGTTGCGGCGGGTTTTGGCATCGAAGTTTGTACCGCCGTTACCCAATCCGTCGTTGCGGATAATCTGCATCATAGCCTGTGTCAGTTCATAGTTGTCGATGGGGAACTGGTCTGTATCCCAGCCATTCTGATAGTCACCACGATTGGCGTCGATAGAGCCCAGCATGCCGTTGTCTACAGCTACAGCTAATTCATGTTCGAAAGTATGGCCTGCCAATGTGGCGTGGTTTACTTCGATGTTCACTTTGAAATCTTTGTCCAGTCCGTGAGCTTTCAGGAAGCCGATAACGGTTTCTGTATCTGCATCATACTGGTGTTTGGTCGGTTCCATCGGTTTCGGTTCGATAAGGAATGTACCTTTGAAGCCACGGGCACGAGCATAATCGCGGGCGATAGTCAGCATTTGTGCCAAGTGTTCTTTTTCGCGTTTCTGATCTGTATTCAGCAATGACATATATCCTTCGCGTCCTCCCCAGAACACGTAGTTAGAACCACCTAATTCGATGGTTGCGTCGATTGCATTTTTTATTTGAACAGCAGCGCGTGCCACTACATCGAAATCAGGATTGGTTGCAGCACCGTTCATATAACGTGCATGACCGAATACGTTGGCTGTACCCCACAACAGTTTGATTCCTGTTTCTGCCTGTTTTTGTTTAGCGTAAGCAACGATTTCTTTCAGATTGGCTTCGTATTCTTCAATCGTATCGGCTTCTGTCACCAAGTCTACATCGTGGAAGCAGTAATATTCGATACCCATTTTCTGCATGAATTCGAAACCGGCATCCATTTTGTTTTTTGCAGCCTGCACGGGGTTGTTGTCGCCATTCCAGGGGAATTGTTTAGTACCGCCTCCAAACTGGTCGCCGCCTTCTGCACAGAGAGTGTGCCACCATGCCATAGCGAACTTCAGCCAGTCTTTCATCTTTTTACCATTGATCACCTTCTCAGCATCGTAGTAACGGAATGCCATCGGGTTCTTACTATCTTTACCTTCAAATTTAATCTTTCCTATTCCGGGAAAATACTCTTTTGTTGCCATAATTTAAATAATTGATTTATGTGGTGAGCTTGCTCTGACAAGTAACTCACACACGGGGTTTATACTTTGTTTCTTTAGATTATTTGTTCATTGATTGTTCAAGGCAGAATTTCCAACGTTCATAGGCGTCGGCATATTCCTGTTGTCTGGCGGCATCCGGTTCGATGACTTCCAGTTTCTCCAAAGTGGCAAATGCTTCATTGTTGTTTTTGTAGATACCTGCTCCGATACCTGCTCCTTTGGCAGCACCGACAGAACCGTCTGTGTCGTACAACTCGATAGTAGCTCCTGTCACTCCTGCCAGTGTGGTGCGGAAGATAGGGCTTAAAAACATGTTTGCTTGTCCGGCATGAATCTTTTGTACGGGGATTCCCATTTTTTCCATGATGTCGATGCCGTATTTAAAGGAGAATACGATTCCTTCTTGTGCCGCACGAATGATATGGTGTTTGCCGTGGGTATTAAAATCCAATCCGCGGATGCTACAACCGATTTCTTTATTGCACAACATACGTTCCGCGCCGTTACCAAAGGGCAGAATGCTAAGTCCGGCACTTCCGACGGGCGCTGTTGCTGCGAGCACGTTCATGTCATTGTAAGAGATACCTTCGGGGGCGACATTGCGTTTTACCCATGAATTCAGAATGCCGGTTCCGTTGATGCAGAGCAGTACTCCCAGGCGGGTTTGTTCGGTGCTATGGTTGACATGAGCAAAGGTATTGACGCGTGATTGCGGGTCATAGTTCACTTCACCGTTTACACCATATACTACTCCCGAAGTTCCGGCGGTCGATGCGATTTCTCCCGGATTGAACACATTCAGTGAGAGTGCATTGTTGGGTTGGTCACCTGCGCGGTAAGTGATAGGTATACCTTCCTTCAATCCTAATTCTTTTGCCGCAGCGGCATTTACGCGTCCTTGCTCTGCGAAAGTCGGTTTGATGTCGGCAATCAGTGATTCATCGAAACCATGATATTTCATTAGAAAATCAGCAATCCGGTTGTTTTTGAAATCCCAGAATATGCCTTCCGAAAGCCCTTCTACGGTCGTGCAGATGTCTCCGCTCAGTTTCATGGCGATGTAATCGCCCGGAAGCATAATCTTGTATATCTGTTCGTAGATGGCCGGTTCGTTTTCTTTGATCCATGCTAATTTGGAGGCAGTGAAATTGCCCGGAGAGTTCAACAGGTGCGAAAGACATTGCTCCTCTCCCATGGTTTCGAATGCTTTTTGTCCGTAGGGAACGGCACGTGAGTCACACCAGATAATAGCCGGACGAAGCACTTTTTGATTCTTGTTTACGCATACCAATCCGTGCATCTGATAAGAGATACCGATTGCTTTGATCTCGGCAGCATCCACTCCCGATTCCGTCATAATAGCTTGGGTGGATAACTTGAGGTTCTCCCACCAATTTTCCGGTTCTTGTTCGGCCCAGCCCGGATGAACAGCAATAATATTTGCTTCGGTTTTCGGGAAAAATGCCGACGATACGCATTTGCCCGTTTCTGCATTTACCAGACTCGCTTTTACAGACGAGCTACCTATGTCATAACCTAATAGATACATGATGTTGATTTATGAATTATAATTTATGAACATGAAAAGAGGTATATGATTTATACAATCCTTTTCATCTTCTTGTTTTATTATATATTTTCTTATCGAATTTGTAATAGCGTGCTGCCCGGTGAGCTACTCCCTGTTGTTTTTCTTCCAAGGGGACGACGTATTCCATCATTGCTATTTTTTTGTGGAAGTTGCGTACGTCTACCGGTTTGTCGTATACCAGTTCAAATAATATACGCAGTTGGGATGCTGTAAATTTGCGTGGCAACAGGTCGAAGAGCATGGAGGGATTAAATTCCACAAACTGCCGGATGTAAGTCAGGGCCTCTTTGATAATCAGGTTATGATCGAAAGCAAGAACCTTTATATCTTTTAAAGCAACCCAACATGCCTGATGTTCGTCAAGGCTTTTATCCAGTGCCCGGTCTATTTTCACCATCGACAGGTAAGCGATGGTAACAATACGCTCCACTCTCGACTGCATGGCTCTTTCCAGCCAATGTACATCTTTCGGGTTACTGGTTCTGTTTTTGGAGCCGAAAGCTTTGAATTGCATCAGATTTACGTTCTTAAGCCCTGTCAACTCGCACAACACACGTTGGGCGGCTTCATCCAGATCTTCATCCATGTAGATCAGACTTCCGGGAAGTTTCATGTCATGATATACTTCGCCGTCTTCCTCTCCTATTCGTTTTACTAACAGTACTTTTAGCTGTTCTCCGTCAAAACCGATCACTACACAGTCTACTGATATGTGATTGTTTGCCAATGGGGGTTGCTTCTGTATGTTCTGCATAATACTTTAATTTTGAACGGTGCAAATATAGAAGCGTTTTTTGTATCTGCAAATAAAAAATAATATGTTCTAAAGCATTGTTTTTCATAGATATACATATCTTCTATTTTACAGTAACTGCAATTCGTCTTATCGTATGCTTTACAATATGTATTTCACGCTTTTGTAAGGGGTACTAATTGTATAAAGTACGAAAACTCCGGGAGGCTTTATTATCAATTGGTTTCGTCGATTTATTTTTGTATTTGGCGGGAAGTACTTATTGTACTTTATATGATATATCATTTTGTATTTATGGCGGTACCGGAGAAGCATCGTGTGAAGATTGTTAAAAAAACAAAAGGACTAAAATGGCTGTTGTTTCTTATTGTTTTAAAGTGAAGACGGGTAAACAGAGACTTTTCCGAAACCGATATGATTTCGGAAAAAATCAGAATTGAAATGATAATTTCTTTATGGTCTGGGATTATCTATTTTATCAAATAGTTCATGCAGACACATTGAATGGATGACGGCTTTCTCTGTCATTTGACGACATTCCATTTTTGATATCTTCATGCGGAGATTTCGAATGGTCTCATCTTGCCTTTCGATATGCATCCACATGGCAGCGATGATAAATAATAATACAATGTATAATAAGATAGCTATTATGCCTATTGTACGAAGTTCATCGGAAGAATAAAAATGGTGTCTCATATATTCATTATATTTAAATGATTATGATCGGGGACACAAAAAAGCGCACCCAATCCAATATAGACTACTTGAGGTGCTGCAAACAACCTGGATACCCTAATACTGAACGAGTGCGCATATCGTAGTTCGAGAACATACGAATGGCCGTTCAGTTTAGTGGTATCCATTTAAAAATTGCAGCTTTCAAGTAGACACTAAACTGAATAATTAATGATACTCTCCGAGTATCGATACAAAGATAGTCAAAATAAAATATATTGTAAAAAAGAGATGTAGATATTGTTGCATTTTGTCTGTTTTATAAAATTGCGGAATGACATGATGATACAATATTTCTTATGTATTTAAGATATTCGCAGCGATTGCGGTCTATATATTGTCTTGAAATACAATAGAGTTAATACAAATTAGATTTGTTATATATCATATATGCGTATATCTTTGCAGAATAAAATCACGAGTTTACAAAAAACAGTTTGAGTAAACTCTATTGTAATAAAAATATGCAGAATATAATAGATGGTATTCGCAGATATTATCCTGTGTCCGATAATTCTTTAAATATACTATTCAGTAAAATGAAAAAGTTAGAACTCCCCAAGAAACATCTTCTTATAAAAGAGGGAGTTATTGACAGGCATGTGTATTTTATTGAAAAAGGATTTACACGATCCTACTGTCTCCATGATGGAAAAGAAATGACGATTTGGTTTTCTCGTGAGGGGGACATAACTTTTGCCATGAAAGATTTATATCATAATGAACCGGGGTATGAATATGTGGAGTTATTAGAGAACTGTACTTTGTATGCAATAGCTATAAATGACTTGAATAATCTGTATGAAACAAACATAGAAATCGCAAATTGGGGTAGAGTCATTCATCAAGAATGTTTGTTGTATATGGATCAACACCATAACGATCAATTATTTCTTTCGGCCAAAGAGCGTTATGCCCAACTATTAAAAGAGTTGCCGGATGTTATCCATCGGGCAAATCAGAACTATATATCTTCTTATTTAGGAATTACTCCACAACATTTAAGTCGGTTACGGGCAGTAAAGTAGTTTTTTTAATCTATGTGAATATTTTAGTCGGGCGAAACGTGTACCTTTGTATCTACATTTATTAATTAGCTATATTGTATGATTAATGCACTGACTTCTTTGCGCTTTATATTTGCCTTAATGGTATTTGGAGCCCATTGTTACATCATAGAAGATCTTTTTGATACTCATTTTTTTAAAGAAGGCTTTGTTGGAGTAAGTTTCTTTTTTGTGTTGAGTGGCTTTATTATTTCTTATAACTACCAAAATCGTTTGGCAGAACATATCACGACAAAACGTTCTTTTTGGGTAGCACGTATAGCACGTATTTATCCGTTACATTGGTTCACTTTATTTCTTAGCATTGTATTGGGCGGATATGTTATATATGATGGTGGCTGGGATTGGTGTAAACATTTCTTGGCATCCCTTACGCTCACTCAAGCTTATATTCCCCATGCCGATTATTTCTTTTCATTCAATAGTCCGTCATGGAGCTTATGTTGTGAGCAATTGTTTTATTTTTGTTTCCCTTTTTTAGCTGTCTGTTTTAAAAAGAATCAAAAGCTATTGATGCTTTTCATACTGCTTCTTGTATTGACTGTTTGTGGGATGTATTTCACGCCGGAGGAAAATATCAAAGGATATTGGTATGTGAATCCGATAGCGAGGATTCCAGATTTTATAGTGGGCATGCTTCTGTTCAGGTTTTACACGTATCTTATAGATAAAAAGATGACTTATAGGACCGGGACCTTACTCGAAATATCGTCCATAGTGATATTTTTATTCTTTTATTTATATGCTGCTGACGTTCCTAAAGTGTATCGATATACCTGTTACTATTGGTTTCCTGTGGCATTGCTTTTATTGAGCTTCTCTTTGCAAAAAGGTTTTGTTTCACGGCTGTTGTCTAATCGTTTCTTGATTATTGGTGGAGAAATTAGTTACAGCTTCTATCTGATTCACCTTTTTGTATTGTTGTCTTATGCAGAATGGCAAAAAGGAAGTGCTTCCCATATAGATTGGTACATTTCTATTCCGATTCTCTTCAGTGTCACTATTCTCCTCAGTCTGCTTTCTTACTATTATTTTGAGAAACCGATGAATAAACTCGTTAAAACATTGTTAAACAAATAACTCATGAAACTTAATTGATTTAACCGAGTGGGGATAAAATTGCATGTGGTAATCGTAATACATGGGTAGCGCAGAGAAGCGTATGGGTGTATACTAATTTATATATCACATTGTCAAAATGGTATTTCTACTTCGGTAAAATCATTTTTTTAAGGTTGATGGATACAAAAGACCGAAAATCTTCTCTATTTTCATATAGAAAATTTCAGAGAGTCATTTCTGTAGCCGATTAGCTGTTGTCCAGTTTGTTGTTTTGTGTGTTTTATGTGCAATTTGTCTTGAAAATCTGTATATATCAAGCCTTATTCTATTATGAAATGATTTTATTTTTTCATCAGTTAGTCTAAAAGGACTACTTTTAAAAGGAAATAAATTTTTCTCGTAGAGTTTCTTATGGTTCCTCGTAGAGTTTTGAGTCGTTGCTCGTAGAGGAACCGGAATTATCTCCTAAGAAAAAGTAAGTTAACATCTTGGAATAAAATGCATATCTATCCTTTTTATATGGAGATATGCAGAAAAAAGCGTATTTTATTTATTTGTTTATACGCTTTTTTCTCTATTTGCTGCCTTTTGATTAAAGTATGTGTTATTAGAAATCGTGATATGAAAGCATTATGTCGGTTTATTCGTATTTCTTGTAGCTTTTGTGCAGATCAGATTTGGTAAAGTAGAAAGTTCTTCCCTACTCTACGTTGTCCGGTTAGTATTTTGGCTATGGATTTTCGTATAAAAGGTTTTATTTTTATCGGTATATCCTTTTCTTTTTATTAAGATTTTTGGGGAAACTCATAATCTAAAAAATTAATTATACTTCAAACTTTTCCGTATTTCACGGAAAGTTTTAATTATACTTTAATCATTAGAATACATTAAGCATGTTATTTTTTTGTGCTTTAAACCCAAAAATAGATGATAAAAGAGAGAGGTAGTAATTAACATTGTTAATCGCTTTTTTTATATACTGTTTCCTTCTTTGCAAAACATTAATCTTTTGCAGTTAAGAAATGCATTTCTTAGCTGCAAAGAATACGATTTAACATAGTATTAATATTAATCTCTTGTACGTAGGTATTAGACTATCTTTTTTTGTAAAACAAAACATTTATATTGTTGATATACAATGATTTGTGTATTTGTAAATCGGTTATTCCAGACAAATGGACTTCATTCGAATAGAAACTGCGTTTTGCCTGAACTTGTCAATTTAGCAACTTCAATAGTTGTATTTTTCATTGCGCACAGTTTTCATACCCATCAGTGTATTCAAAAGTATGTAGATATGATTGAGTGACAAAAACAATCATTATCTTTACAGATATTTTTATGTAAATAGAAAACATGAAATTAATAATTTGAATATGAAAGATTATGCCATCTAAGAAAAAAACTTTTAATTACTTCGAACGTCAGCAGAAGAAATTGCATCCGAAGAAATATCGTTTTTATTTCTTCGATTACATGTATTATTGCGGTGAGAAATGGGGTGAAAAAAGTTTTAGAATAAGTGGAATGATTGTGTTCTTTTCATATTGGAGTTTTTGCTTTGTCCTGCCATTGAGCCTTTATCTTTCTTCAATTTCTGTATTGTCACATACGGATGGATGGCACATTGTCGGAGTAATGGCATTTGGAATTATTCCACCTGTTCTTTTCTGTATACTGCGCTATCGGAGTGGACGTCGCTCCGCCCTTATGCGACATTATCGTCAGAGCATATGGCACAAAGGAATTCCGGTATGGTTGATCTGTTCAGCGTGGTTTCCACTTCTTATAGTAGAGTTTTGGGTAATAAAAGAGATGGGATGGATTTAGACATTCCTCCGCCTGTGCTAACTTTGTATCTCGTCCTCCATATCGAGAAGTTTTTTCATGGTCGGTCGGAAGTGATCTCCCCATTCTTCAAGCTGTTCGATAATCGGGAGTAAACTTTTGCCGGTTTCGGTTATGGAATATTCGGAATGAGGGGGAAGTTCCGAGAATATCTTTTTCTTCACTATGCCGTGCATTTCCAATTCTTTGAGTTGTTGATTGATAACTCTCGGGCTGGCTTCTTCAAACAATCGGTGAAGTTCGCTGGGGCGTTTTGCACCTAAGCTTAACTCTTGGATAATGCAACTTTTCCATTTTCCACCCATTACCTCCATCGTAATTTTTATTCCACAGTCTATATCAAAGGGTATTTTCTTTTTGTACATAAGCATTTGTTTTGGAGACAAAAATAACATTAATTGCGGTATTGACAAAAAATAATCTCTGCTGTTGACGCTTCTCTCCGGTATATGGGTGAATTTATCAGTATATGAATAATTTAGCCGTACTTGTATCTTTGTCGGGATCACCCTATTTTTGCACTAAAAATCGGAAGATATGAGAAATGTTTTGTTATCGACGGTGTTGTTTATGGGAATAATCTCTGTACATGCACAGAATAAAGTATCAATTAATAATCAGAATATGGAAAAGAAAACATCTGCAGTCCGCTTGATTTATCCTCAGTGGCAAGGTGGCATTGTTGCTCATTGGATGCCGGACATCCCTGCTGAAGATGCTTCGAGAGGATATTATCTGGGAGCACAATTGTTGAATATGTTAGCTCCGGAAAGTTCCCAGGAGGTAATTGAAGTTCCGGTATCATTGGATATCAATGACAGGGAGACGGAAAAAGGGATCAGTTCGCGGCGGGTCATCTTGAAACAAACGAAGGCGGCCCTCGAAAAGCTGCGTGAAAAAGCACCGGACAGGATAGTAACGTTAGGAGGTGACTGTTCTGTGAGTGTAGTTCCGTTCACTTATCTGGCCGAAAAATATCCTGGTGAGGTGGCTGTTGTCTGGATCGATGCACATCCTGATGTGAATTTGCCTTATGATGAGTATGAGGGGTATCATGCGATGGCGCTTACTGCTTGTCTGGGAATGGGCGATGAAGAGATAATGGGATTGTTGCCCGGTAAATTCGATGCTTCGAAAGCGCTGATTGTCGGGCTGCGTTCGTGGGATACGGGCATGAAGGAGCGACAGGAAAAGTTAGGTATTAAGGGATTGTCTCCCGAAAAAGTAGCCGGCGACAGTTCGGCCATTCTGGAATGGCTGAAAGAGACCGGAGCTTCGAAAGTGGTTATCCATTTTGATCTGGATGTATTGGATCCTGCTGAAATCATTGCCGGCGTAGGCGTCGAACCCGATGGCATGAGGATAGACGAAGTGGTTCGTGTAATAAATGATATTGCTTCCAAGTACGATTTAGTTGGTCTTACAGTGGCGGAACCGATGCCGCGTATTGCCATTAAAATCAAAAATATGCTTCACCAACTACCTCTGTTAAAGTAGTATGTGATTTTAAATGTAATCGGGTTGTGATGATTTTTAACCGTATGCATGAAGATGTGCTTTCAAACAATCTTCATGCATACGAAAAAGTTAGAGGTACGTTACTTGTTCTCTAAGAAAAAAGATTTTTGTATCAGGATGATATCTCCGTTTTTTATCTTTTGTCTTTGCGGTAATTTATTGTCTGAAACGGAAATAATCTCTTGCTCAAAGATACGTTTTAACTGATTGGCTGACAGAGAAAAATAGCCTCGAAGGAATGAAGACAATCTCAGGTTGAATTCGAAATCGCATTTAATTTGTATTTTTAGTGTTTCTTCCATCGTGTTGGCAATATCCTTTTCGGAGATATTGCTGATCACTTCATACCCGACATTACTGTAATCTAATTTTATATTGTTTTTTCTTTCAAGTTCCGTAGAAAAAGCGTATCTCCAGGCTATATTCCTGTCATTCATTGAAAAACCGTGGAATAGCGCTTTGTCGATCAAGTCCGGTTTACTTCGCGACAATATAGTAAGGTTACAGGTGTTATCACACTTTGTGCATCTATATATTAGCCATACATCGATATTTCTTTTTTGAGCATTCATTCTAAACTTGTCGCTACAATAAAAACGTTCATTGTTGCAATGACTGCATCTCTTTATTAATAAAGGACTGTTTTTTACCTTTATTTCCCATGTGAACATTGTATTCATACCAAAGCTGATTTTTTCTTTGCGGATTCTTGATTTTTTTGCAAAGTTGTGTATTAGCTGGTTGTACAATTCACAAGATGTCACAAGATGCTATCAACTTTTTCCTGTTTTTACTTTAGCTTGTCAAGTTTATCATAAGAAATCGTCCCGCCGTTTTCTCTTATTATAAGAGGTATTGGCGGGACGAAAAAAGGTATTTTTCGACTACATAACTTACTGCAAGTAATGCTTTGCGATAGAACATTGATTCATTTAAAATAAAATCGTTCAAATCTACATCACCACAGTCGAACGATTTTATAATTTTTTTTATTTTAAACGACGTACATTATAGCTCTTTTGAAAAGCTTCTTCCGTTATAGAATCATATTGAATTATTATTCTTTAAATACGTTCATAACGGCTTTGTACCGTTTCAATCGTTTTTCCCTTTGTCCCGGAGTCTCTTTACGGACTTGCTTCATTCGTTCTTCAAATTTCCGGGCATCTTCTCCGAAAAGTATTGGTTTTTTAGTAGTTCAGTGTGAATATAGTTTATCCATCAAGTTCATCCATCATTTGAGTTATTTTTTCTTTTAGTTTATCCAAAAACTGTGTCCTGTTCTTCTTTCTGTCTCTGATTTCCAGAAATATCCGGTAGAAATCGCCTATTTCGATGTTGAAAAGCGTTTCGCAACAAAAAGCGATATCTTTCAGGCTAATGTCGCCTTTATTGAAACATTTACCGGCATATAGTGCATAGATGAATTCAACCAGCGCAACCTTGCTATCGGTCCATTGTAGTAAATTATTCTCGACAATTGAAATAAGTTTGAGATGCAGTTCATCTGATAACAATTCTATTTCGCCTGCCAGATAATGCATTAATTGGTTGTTTGCGAGAATCTCGGCAACACTCGAATCATGCAGGGTAGAAAAGGACAGATCCCTGTCTGCCGATAGGCAATGAACATCCGAAAGAATATCATAATACTCTCTTGTGAAAAACAAGTGATCCGATTCTGTCTTTCCGGATTGATAATAGTTGTAAAAAACTTCGTCAGGATGGCCTTTCTTCAAATGATCGTATTCGTTTTTTAAATATTTGCATTGGGCTGACGGTGATTTTCCGGTACGGTTGTTTTCTATCCGGTACAAACGTACATAATAAATCAGCAGACTGGAAATTTCCGGTTTCCAGACTTTGAAGAAATGAATCTCTTCTTGTAGGTTTTCAAATCGATATTTGGTAATAGCTGCATGCAGTGACGAGAGAGCGGCTTGTATGCAGCTGACTATCTGCTTTATCTTGTCAAGACGGTCAGTGCGTTGTTGCTCAATCCTGTCAATTTCTGCTTCTATCTTTTGCTTAATGTTCTTTACGAAATTTTTCATCTGTATCCGATGCTTTCATAACTTTCAGAGAGACAGTATAGATATTCTGCCTTGAAAAAGCTGAAAAACAAGTTACAATTGTCTCTGAAAAAGACATTGCTGTGAATAATAAAGTGGTATAATGAAAAACCTGCCTGAGTAGGCCTACTCAGACGAAAGAAATTAGCCTGCGGTTTATAAGGCTAATATTAAGCGATAACAAATTTAAGAATAGTACCCAAAATTATTGCTTTTAGAATTCGTTGGCGAAGATAGGATATCCAGTCCGCCCTTCCAAATAATTTGCTGCTTTTTCTTTTAAGGAGATTCTTTTATTCTGTTTGGCCGCAAGGGCCTGTCCCTTATTAGTAAATTATCAAAAATAGCCCCTAATTTAAAGTTTTGTGTTACAATACAGGCATCTTTTTATTTCTTCTGAAAATAGCATAAATACAGTTCGTATTTAGAGTCTGTTTAAATTTCGCTCAAAATAAGCTGATAAAAACTTTTAAGAGGAAAATTTAGACGGACTCTAAGAATCAAGCGGGATTTTTATGCTAATTTTGTTTTCTGAAATTATAATAAAGAAGAATATGAAGCATTATCCGGTTATTCTTTCCATTGCAGGTTCCGATTGTTCGGGTGGAGCCGGCATACAGGCAGATATTAAAACCATATCTGCTTTAGGGGGGTATGCGGCATCTGTGATAACGGCGGTGACCGTACAAAATACGATGGGTGTACATGCCGTGCATGCTGTTCCCATCGAAATTATTCGCGGACAAATCGAAGCCGTAATGGAAGATTTGCATCCGGAAGTCGTTAAAATAGGTATGGTCGGTGATGCCGAAACAGTTAGAGCTATCGCCGGCTGTTTGCAAAAGTATCACCCGAAATACATTGTATACGATCCGGTAATGGTATCCACCAGTGGCCGAAAATTAATGAATGACGATGCCATCGAAATTGTAAAAAGGGAGCTTTTTCCATTAGTCAGCCTTATCACACCCAATCTGGACGAAGTGGAGGTGCTGACCGGCAAGACGATAACTGCTCCGGAGGAAATGCAACGGACAGCACAGGAGCTTTCTACTCTTTACCAAACTGCCGTATTGATAAAAGGAGGGCATTTGCAGGGAGAAGAGATGCAGGATATTTTATGCGTGGATGGCAATATTTTTATTTATAAAGGACGCAAAATAAAGAGCCATAACCTACATGGTACGGGGTGTACCCTCTCCTCTTCTATCGCCACTTATCTGGCTCTGGGATACATAATGGATAAAGCGGTAGGTAAAGCGAAAACGTATATTGGTGGAGCTATCAGTGCTGGTAAAGAGGTAGTTGCCGGCCATGGAAATGGGGCATTATGCCACTTTTGGAATCCGGTGAAGGCACAGATTATTGATGATAAGGTAGATAGATAGTGGGAAAAAGAGATTGCCATTGCACAAAATTGCTGATTTTGTGCTACTGTATTATAAAAATATGTAACTTTGCCCCGCAAATTTAAATTTTAGAACGAAAATATGAAAGCATTTGTATTTCCCGGTCAAGGTGCTCAGTTTGTGGGCATGGGTAAAGACCTGTATGACAACTCTGCATTAGCAAAAGAATTGTTTGAAAAAGCAAACGATATTCTCGGATATCGCATTACAGATATTATGTTCAACGGTACTGATGAAGATCTTCGTCAGACAAAGGTAACTCAGCCTGCTGTGTTTTTACACTCGGTAATTTCCGCTCTTTGTATGGGTGATGATTTCAAGCCGGAAATGACCGCCGGTCATTCGCTCGGTGAATTCTCTGCATTGGTAGCTGCCGGTGCTCTTTCATTCGAAGATGGTTTGAAGTTGGTTTATGCACGTGCTATGGCTATGCAGAAGGCTTGTGAGGTGACTCCTTCTACAATGGCTGCCATCATTGCATTGCCCGATGAAAAGGTGGAAGAAATTTGTGCGTCTGTTTCTGCTGGAGGTGAAGTTTGTGTTCCTGCCAATTACAACTGTCCCGGACAGATTGTTATTTCCGGTTCAGTGCCCGGTATCGAAAAGGCTTGCGAATTGATGAAAGCTGCCGGTGCCAAGCGTGCTCTTCCGTTGAAGGTAGGTGGTGCATTCCATTCTCCGTTGATGGATCCTGCAAAGGTAGAACTGGAAGCTGCTATCAATGCCACGGAATTTCATACTCCCAAATGTCCGGTATATCAGAATGTGGATGCTTTGCCTCATACCGATCCTGCTGAAATCAAAAAGAACCTGGTGGCTCAGTTGACTGCTTCCGTACGTTGGACTCAAACAGTAAAGAACATGGTTGCCGATGGTGCTACGGATTTTACAGAATGCGGACCGGGTGCTGTACTTCAAGGATTGATTAAGAAAATAGATTCTACCGTTTCTGCTCATGGAATAGCATAAGCATTTTTCTTATTAAATAAATGGAAATAAGACAGGCCGTCTCAATTGGATAAATTGGGACGGTCTGTTCTTTTTTGCCATTGTTCTAAAACATTCTTTCCATATACCGTTCCGATTCTCACTTTTTTTCGTATCTTTGCTTTAGAGTGTGAGTTACGATACTGTTATCGCATAGTTTCTCCTTCTTTATAGATCAATTATTAAGAACAAGTTTCTTCCTTAGTTATCTCCTTCACTCTGAAATAAATAATTAGTAAAAATAAAAGTTTATATGGCAAAATCCGTAACAACAGACAAACGTGAAAATGAAAAAAAGAAGCTCGCCCGTCGTGCTGAAAAACAAAAAAGAAAAGAAGAAAAGAAATTAGCTCCGAAAGTGAACAGTTTGGATGACATGATTGCTTATGTCGATGAGAATGGTATGATTACCTCCACTCCACCGGAAGAAAGCGTAAAGAGAGAAGAAATCAAGCAGGAAGATATCATGATAGCGACTCCTAAGAAAGAGAAGGAAGCTCCGACTATAATGAGAGGCCGGATTGAGTTCTTCAATACTTCCAAAGGATTTGGTTTTATTAAAGACCTTTCGGGTACTGAAAAGTATTTTTTCCATATAAATAATGTAACGGGAGATATTTCCGAAAATGATATTGTAACGTTTGATCTGGAACGTGGCATGAAAGGTATGAATGCAGTAAACGTTCGCCTTGAAGAGACACCGGAAATTTAATTATAGGAAAATGGAATATCTTTGAATTATAATTATGTGTACAGAAAAAGGATTCTTTTCTACTCGTGTAGCGTAGTGCATTTTTTTAATTCTTATTATATAAAACCTTAAATATCCTATTGAAGATTCTTAATATTAATAGTTTTTTCTCAGTATGAGCTTTATTTAAGCCACATATTGATTAATGGTATGAAAATGAGATCGTGTAAATTAAAACAACTTATTCTGTTTACTTTGTATGTTTGTTGTGAAATTTCATAATTAGGTAAATAATATAGCTAAAGATAGAGATGATATTGATATAGAATGTGAGATTTTTACTATATTTGCATAATATCATATCTTCATTCCATATTTACAATTATGAATTTTGACCAGTATATCATCAATTGCGATATATATATATGTTCATGTATTGACCAACTTAAGGCAGACCATCGCGGATTGCTTTCACAAAGTATTTTAGGACATCTTAGAAACTTTGTAGAGCATGTCTCCGCCAAGATTTATTTGGCAGCCGGAGGAGTACCGGCTGCAACAGAATACGAGACATTGCGTAAAGCTAATAGTTATGTAATGAAGTGTGGTAATCTTAATTTTATAGCCAAATTTCATGACTTGTTACAAATATCGGCCTCTCATTATACTTTCGACCCAGAGAGTTCCGAACGGTTGATGTTAAAATATTATGAGTATTTGTTAAGGATTAAGCAATATATGAAAGGCCGGTTTGGTATGGAGTTGTTGCATAATCTCTATTTATTTCCCCTTAATCTTGATCCTGCATTCAAAATATATCATGAAGCAATTGCATATCGGATCGAAAATCAAGACTTAAAGAATGCAGTAACACATACCGGTAAATTCTATATCTACAAAACCAAGCCTATATTTGTAAATGATTCCATATATTATGAAGTTTCATTCAGCCGGGCTAACGAACATGCCAGTAAATTTGAGCGTCTTATTGCTTTTACTAAATATGAAATCACGTCTACCTATGCAGTTGATCTTCGTCTTGTTTCCACAGGAATTAGTGTGTTTGGGGTTAAAATGCCTATTTCAATCATAATTGACTGGGAGGTAGCTATACGTGCATGCGAACTGAAAAATTTTGCTAAAATTCTTAATATTTCTCTTCCTCCTAATAAAAATAAAGAGTACACGAATCTTATGGCATTTATTAAACAATCGGGCACATCGCTTCCGAAACTTTTAACACTCCCATTTGATGAGTTTACACAATTTATAGAATATGTCAAAGACGGTGCGGCTGTTCACAATCTCTCAGCTATGTTGACTGAATGTCGTAGCCGAATTGAAAAGGCTGGTGGCAATGTTTTACTTTATCTGCTGTATCGGCTGAATAATAAAATTATCAAAAAGCAATATCACAGTGATGCATGTGATTTGTTGTCAGAATTATATTTAAACATCAAATGTGTGCCATTTGACCGTATGCCTTATAAATTTTCGTTAGTTAGACATAATCCGTCGATAGATGATATCTTGGCATCCATTCCTATTGAAGGACATAAACATGAATTGTTGGCACGCCACATCACAGTCAATACTGAGCATAATGGAATACTTTACACTTCACAAGAAGAATTGATTGCTTACGGAGATATGCAACCATTGGTTGATGCTTATAATGCCAATCTTTATTATAAACACAAACTTGAGAACAACAATCTCCAATTGGAATGTTGGAATGGTTATTATTACATCCAGAAATACGAAGATAATGTGATGAAGATACTCCAACGATTAAAAGAGTTGAGTAGTAAAGGGATATTTAGTTATACTCATACGGTCAATTCTTGGCTTTCCAAGCCAGGAGTCGCCGTAGATTCAGATGAAAAACGAAAAGCACTGAAAGAATTATTCTCCAATTCGAGAGTTGCTTTGGTTTATGGTGCAGCAGGTACAGGAAAATCTACTTTTATTAATTATATCTCACGCATTTTTGGTGATAAAAATAAAATTTACTTAGCCAATACTAATCCAGCTGTTGAGAATCTACGTCGAAAAGTTGATTCATATGATGGAACATTCATGACCATCGCCAAGTTCTTGGCTGGAAAATCCATAAAGCAGGAATGGGATCTTCTGTTTATTGATGAATGCAGTACTGTAAGTAATCAAGACATGAATGATATACTAAAACAGGGGCAATTCAAATTGCTCATTCTTGTAGGAGATATGTATCAGATTGAATCAATTCTCTTCGGAAATTGGTTCAGTATAGCATATTATGCCATTAAAGGTAGCTGCCGTGTAGAATTGAAGCAAACCTATCGTACTTCCCAGAGTGGTTTGCTTGCTGTATGGAATAAAGTAAGAACTCTTTCCTCTGACATTCTTGAATACTTGACAAAACATGGTTATACAAAAAATCTTGATAACTCAATATTTACAAAATCACATGATGACGAGATCATTCTTTGTTTAAATTATGACGGTTTGTATGGAATAAATAATATTAATCGTTTTCTTCAAAGTAATAATCCTAACCCACCTGTCCAATGGGATATATTGACATATAAAGTTGATGATCCGATTTTGTTTAATGAAACCGAACGCTTTTCACCCTGGATATACAACAACTTAAAGGGAAAAATTCTTGGGATTATTAAACACGATGATTTGATTGAGTTTACGCTTGAGGTTAACACTATTCTTAATGAACTTGATCTTGAATATTCGGAATTGGAGTTATGCCCGCCGGTGTCCGAAACGACGTCAGTGATAAAACTTACAGTGGAGAAAAACGATGACGGAGATGAAGATATAGAATCGGATTCTACGGTAGTGCCTTTTCAGGTGGCATATGCAGTTTCAATACATAAGGCTCAAGGTTTGGAATTCCAATCAGTAAAAGTTGTGATAACCCATGATGTTGAAGATATGATAACTCATAATATTTTTTATACAGCTATTACTCGAACATGTGACAGGCTCCAAATTTATTGGAGTCCTGAAACGGAAAAAAAGGTACTTTCGTCACTCTCTCTACAATTCAACTATAAAGATTATGGATTGCTCAAGGCCAAATATTCTAATATTTTGAAATAATAATATAGTTTATGCTAATATCTGTTCATGCTTTTGGAAAGTCTGAATAGGCTCTCCGCAGCCAGATAGATTGGTAAAGAATGCTCCGGAGATATGTCAAAGGTGCTATCGGAGAGTTTTTTTATATGCATTTTGGTTGTTTGCTCTTTTTTCTTTAAATTGCCATTGTTTATCAATTGGATGGAATAAATTTCTATTCATAGAAGATTGTCAAAGATCGGGAAAGTAATCATTAATAAATGAACCGGGTCAATCAAAAACTAACTTCTTAACAATAAAAAATGATGAGTGAATCGATTTGCCAAAGTTGTGGAATGGATATGAAATCCGCAGAAGAATTCGGTACTAATGCCGATTTGTCACAAAACGCAGAATATTGCACCTACTGTTTTAAGGATGGGGTGTTCACCAGAAATGTGACGATGGAAGCAAGTGATGATCTATTTCCCTTTTTCTTTGAATAACAAACCGGATAAATAGTATCCCACTTCTACCATCAGAATTCCAATGACAGCGCCGCCTACCACATCACTCAACCAATGCCTGTTGTTCAATTGACGGCTAAGCCCTGTGATGAATGCAGGCAAAAAGGCTGCTACACCTATCCATGAACTCTTAGGACCATACTCTTTGTATAGAAGGCAGGCCGAGGTAAAAGCCGTTGCTGTGTGTCCGGAAGGAAAGGATAGGAAGTCGGAACCATCGGGTCTGAGTACACCTGCCAATGATTTGATAGAGCAGATAGTGATGCCCATAAGTGCAAATGAAAAAACGGTGGATATCAACATCGGCTTCCATTGGCTCCGGCTTTTTATTCCCGCCAATTTCATTCCGAACATGATCACTACCGGAATATAGGGCAAAAAATCATCATAGCGATAGGCAAAGGAGGGAAAATGTGTGTTACGCAAATTATAGATATATTGGTTGGCACATTCTAATATGCCATACCTTAATGCACACAATATTATTATACTAACTAATATCCAAAGAAGTAATTTACGTAAATTCATCATACTTTTATCGGGCATTATTACAACAACAGTTTTTAAAATGTGATAAAGGTATCAAAGATAACGGACATAATGCTGTATATTATTAAACAAAAACATATTCTATATGTTTTTAAGTTCGAAAAGTAGATGACAAATCCGGGACGAATATTTGTAATATGTATAGAATAATATAAAAATATCCCGGTATTGCAAAAGTAGTACCGGGGTATTAGAGTCTATAAATTCTATGACTATCCGCAATGGAAATATTCTTCAACCAACTCCATCATTTCGATGGGTTTATCTTGAATATCGCTGCGTAGAGTGGCATCGTTATAAGTACGTAGTTTGGTAATGATACCATCTATCATGGCCGGACTGAATACATTGTATTTTTCGAAGAACGAGCGCTGCTTTTCAAGGCAATCGGCGGATGCGGCACAGCTATCCGGCAATTGGGCCAAAGTTTTTAGTTTGCCGGCATTTTCCTCCTTGTGTATATTGACATTTACATAAGTTTTTTCGGCTATTGCCAGTGCATCCTGTATCTCAAAACCATGGCGGCAAGCTACGGCCAGTCCGGCTATTAACTGATAGATATCTGCCGAACCGTCCGGTGAGCGCATTTCTACGGTTTGTTTTTGTGTGGTGTCATAATTGGCTGGACTTTCCAGCGGATTGGCCAGCATACACATATCGGTCTTTGCCGACCACCCTAACGGTACTCTTACTAATACCGAACGATTGCGGTCACCCCAACAAATATTGGTAGGTGCTTCCTGATGTGGCACTAACCGGAAATAAGAAGTCGGATTCGTATTTCCAAAAGCAGTAATGGAAGGTGCCAATTCCATCATACCGGCAATGGCCTTGCGGGCTGTTTCGGACAATACACCGTCCTTTAGCATTTGGTTTTGTCCGTCTTTCATGATGCGCATATGGATATGCAGTCCGGAACCGGCTTTTCCTGTAGTAATTTTCGGTGCGAACGTAATGTTGTATCCATAAGAAAAAGCCAGATTACGAATCACCCATTTGGCAATCATTAATTGGTCGGCTGCTTCTTCGGCACGTACCGGAAGGAATTCTATTTCATTCTGTTCGTAGATCATGCCGTCCAGTGTAAAATTACCTACTTCAGAATGACCGTATTTTATTTGACCGCCTGTTTGTGCGATGTATGCCATACATTCCGTACGGAAATCATTGAATTTGGCATAAGGAGTCGATTCGTGATAGCCGCGCTGGTCGGTTGCCGGAAACATGTCTTCATCCTCTGATATGACATAATATTCCAATTCGCCCATTGCTTGAAACTCCATGCCGGTCACCTCTTTAAATGCTTTACAGGCTTTACTCAAGGTATATTCGGGAGAACTTTCCAATGGTTCGCCATCTTTATTAAAGAAAGAGCAAAGCATGGTTACGGTGGGTAATTCGGCAAACGGATCGACAAAAGCTGTCCGGAAACGGGGGATTACATATAAATCACTGCTGCCGGCTTCGATAAACGGGAACAGGCTGGAACCATCCACACGCTCGCCGCAAGTCAGAATTGCATCCAGATAGGCGGCATTGTTGATTGCAAAATTGAGTGTTTTCAATCGTCCGTCCGCAGCGGGATACATGAAGTTAACCATACGGATGTCGTTTTTTTGAATATACGTGATGATGTCTGCTTTCGTAAATTCGGAAGCCGGTTTTTGGAGAAAAGCCACTAACAAATGCGGGCTCATTACTAATTCCTGATTCATAATACGTCGGTTGTTTTTTATTATTACACGGTTAACGAGTTTATTTTGTACCAAAGATAACAAAAAGTTAGTAAAACAAATGGAATGCTCGGATAATTAAATGTAATTACTATACAAATATTAGTAATATGGCACTTGATTTTCTTTTTTCTTCTATTTAACTCCTGTTTATAAGGAAGTGTCATTCTTTATTTTATCTTTGCAGGAAATGCTTTTCTTTAATGTGGAACTTTTTAAAACTCGACTCATGGAAATAAAGACGTTTATAGCAAATTACAAAGCGGCTTTCGGAGAAAACACGGAGCTTCCTATTGTATTCTGGTACTCTGATACGCTCGAAAATCAAACAGAAAAGATAAACGGTTGCTTTTTCAAAGACATGAGAAAAGTAAGGGAAGGACATACGGTCAGTTTGAATGCCGATGTTATCGGATGTGGCGGCGGTAAATTCTATACAGGTTTTACCGATATGCCGGAACGTGTACCGACTTTTGTTTCTTTAAAAGAAAAATATAAAGAAATGCCGGAAATGGTAATTGAGTATATCGACCGGTTAGGGGTAACAAAAACAGAGAATCGTTATCTGCATTTTGCACGTATGGATAAAGTGGATTCTTTGGATCTTATTGAAGGTGTCTTGTTTCTGGCAACTCCCGATATACTTTCGGGATTGGTGACATGGGCCTGTTATGATAATAATTCGGAAGATGCTGTTGTCACACAATTCGGTTCCGGTTGCAGCGTTACAGTGACACAGACTATTCTGGAGAATCACAGGGGAGGCAGAAGAACTTTTATCGGTTTCTTTGATCCGTCTGTACGTCCTTATTTTGAGCCGGATATTTTAAGTTATACAGTGCCGATGTCCCGATTTAAGGAAATGTATCACACGATGCGTAGTAGTTGCCTGTTCGACACACATGCTTGGGGAAAGATAAAGGAACGGATACAATTATCTGATAAATAATGTTTTATATACTATATTCATTGGAGAGAATAAGCAGATGTTTTTAGGTATCCTGTTTAGTATGAACTATTATGCTTGATCGGAAGAGGAGAAAATAATAGCGTTTTTGTTCGCTTAGACTATCTGTGTTTTGTACATTTGCAGCCGATTTTGCAAAACTAAGAATAATAAAAGGTTGTCAATATGATACAGAATCCGCAACGTCCAGTCAGTTCCGTCGCTTTTCCTATACTTGTAGCATTGAGTATCTCTCATTGCCTGAATGATTTATTGCAATCTGTAATAACGGCGGTATATCCTCTGTTTAAAGACGATTTGGGCCTTAGTTTTGCTCAGATCGGACTGATTACACTGGTTTATCAGATGTCAGCTTCTGTTTTTCAACCGATTTTCGGACTTTTTTTTGATAAACGTCCAGTGGCATGGACACTTCCGGCAGGAATGCTTTTTACGATGACCGGTATGCTGAATCTCGCTTTTGCTTCTAATTTGCATTGGGTGCTCTTTTCTGTGTTCCTGATAGGTATCGGTTCTTCTGTGCTTCACCCGGAAGCCTCACGTATCACTTCATTGGCTTCGGGTGGCAGACGGGGACTTGCCCAGTCTTTGTTTCAAGTGGGCGGAAATCTGGGAGGCTCATTAGGACCTTTGTTGGTTGCTTTGTTAGTTGCTCCTTACGGACGTAGCCATATCTCTTTATTTGCCATTCTGTCATTGATTGCTATTTTAGTAATGATTCCTGTGTGCAGATGGTATAAAGGTTACTTAACTCGGATAAAAAGTGCTCCTGCAGCGATGAAACCGCATTTGGCAATGCCGTTGCCTATGAATAAAACAGTACTTTCCATCAGTATCCTGCTTGTTCTGATTTTTTCTAAATATATTTACATGGCAAGTCTCAACAGTTATTATACGTTCTATTTGATTCATAAGTTTGGGGTGAGCGTGCAGCAATCCCAGTTTTTTCTTTTTGTGTTCTTGATTGCTACGGCTGTCGGGACATTAGTCGGTGGCCCCATCGGTGATCGGATCGGACGGAAATATGTAATTTGGGTATCCATTCTCGGGACAGCTCCTTTTAGCATGCTGATGCCGCATGTGGGGCTTGCAGGTACGGTGATACTCAGTTTTTGCGTCGGTCTGATGCTTTCTTCCGCTTTTCCCGCTATCTTGCTATATGCACAAGAGTTGCTTCCTAATAAATTGGGGCTTATATCCGGGTTATTCTTTGGCTTTGCTTTTGGAATAGCCGGCATTGCTTCTGCCGTATTGGGAAATATGGCGGATAGGTTCGGGATTGAAGCTGTTTACAATGTTTGTGCATTTATGCCATTGTTAGGATTGGTCACTTGGTTTCTTCCTGATCTGAAAAAAGTATAAAAGAAAATGATATGAGAAGTCCGATAAAATTACTTAAACGGCGGAGAATAATAGAATGGGGTATTTCGAGTGGAATCATCCTGATAGTTGCTATTACGATTATTGCCAATTATACAGTGGAACATAAAACGGATACATTGATATACAAAGATGCCGCTACTATTCCCTGCAATAAAACGGGGCTTTTATTGGGTACTTCCAAAACCCTCCGTTCGGGTGCGGTGCTCCCAATCAGTACTTTCAAAACAGGATACAGGCTGCTGTTGCTCTTTTTAAAGCCGGAAAGATAGAAACCGTTGTTATCAGTGGCGACAATAGTAGTGAGGGATACAATGAACCCGAGGATATGAAAAATGAACTGGTAAAAAGAGGGGTGGCTGAAGATAAGATTTATCTGGATTATGCCGGATTCAGGACATTGGATTCCGTAGTACGCATGGAAAAGATATTCGGACAACATCGTTTTACGGTTATATCACAGGATTTTCATAACCGCCGGGCCATATACATTGCACAGGCAAAAGGTTTGCAGGCTATTGGTTATAATGCGCAGGATGTGGATGCATATAGCGGATTCAAGACCCAACTTCGGGAGAAGTTTGCAAGAGTTAAACTGTTTATGGATTTATATACGAATAAGAGCCCGAAATTCTTGGGTGATCCTGTTATTATTAAATAAGTATCCGAAATAGTTTTTTGTTCCCTGTAATAAAATAATGGGCCGTTTAAGGCAAAATTATCTTCTTAAAAACTTTTTAATCAGAGTTTTGTTCTAATTAATGCTATGCGATAAATAGGCTTTGGCAGTCCTACTATTATCGAGAAGGATAATTGATACAAAAATAAGCAAGATAATGAATAATGTAATTTTTGCAGACGCACATGAACATGCGATAAAAACGGTTCCGGAGATGATTTTAGTGTATAATAAACAAGCCACACTTTTGAATATTGTCAATCCTGGCGGTAACTTACCTTTCAATCCGGAGGGAATGGTCGGTAAGAAAATAGATGCTTTTCTTGATTGGGAAACAGGACGGGTATATATGAAACATTTCCAGACAACAGTTTCGTCCGGGAAATCCGAGATATTCGAACTTAATATGGAAGAGAACGGCAATCAGCATTGCTATGAAATACAGATGTCTCTGATAGACAACGACCGGGTAATCGTTACGGCACGTGATCTTCCGGAAGAAAATGCGTCTCAACTGGAATTAAAAAGGGCACAGCTTTCATTAAGACAGGCAAAGGAAGAACTCGAAACGAGTAATTCGGTGCTTTCATCCGCTCTGAATATTGCCGGCGTACTTCCATGGAGTGCCGATTTTATAACTCATACTTTTTCTACCGACTATAACTTTTATCATCATGAAGATTCGCCGGGTCCTGACGGGCATGGAAGGTATAACATTTCTATAGATGAATACCTGAAAAAAATTCATCCTGATTTTCGTGAACGTATAACAAAGGTGTTTAGTGAGTTACGGGAAGGCAAGCGGACTGAATTTCATGAAATATATCAGATACATTGGTATAATGACCGTGAATATGAATGGGTACACAAACAGGGAACCGTATCCAGATATGATGCGAAAGGGCGTCCGGTTAGTATAATCGGTTCGGGAATGGTGATTACGAAACAGAAAGAAATGGAGCATTTTCTGCGGTTAGCCAAAGAACAGGCGGAGCAAAGCAATATGTTGAAATCTGCTTTTCTGGCTAATATGAGTCATGAAATCCGTACACCGCTTAATGCCATTGTCGGCTTTTCTGAACTACTGACAGAAACGGATGATCCGGAAGAAAAAAAAGAATATGCAGATATTATACTGAATAATAATGCCTTGTTGTTACAGCTTATCAGTGATATTCTCGATTTGTCGAAAATTGAAGCAGGCACGTTAGAGTTTACTTATTCTGAGATCGACTTGAATAGTCTATTGACGGAAGTAGCTCAGACAGCTCATCTAAAAGCAAACAATTCAGAACTGGATATTGCATTTACAGATCGTATATTCGAATGTGTTGTGCACAGTGATCGTAACCGTCTTCTACAAGTAGTACACAACTTTGTGAATAATGCCATTAAATTTACTCCTAAGGGCCATATTCATATAGGTTATAAATTGAAGGATTCCGGTGATCTTTACTTTTATGTGGAAGATACAGGATATGGTATACCGGCCGATAAAGTATCGGATGTCTTTGACCGTTTTGTTAAATTGAACAGTTTCATACAAGGAACCGGACTCGGGCTTTCCATATGTAAAACAATCATATCCCATTTAGGTGGAGAGATAGGTGTCAGTTCTCAAGAGGGTAAAGGTTCTACTTTTTGGTTTACTCTGCCGGCAGGAGGTATTGTGAGAATGCATGAAGACTAAGAAAAATAGCTTCGTATTCTTGATCTTAAAACTTTTTATAATATAGATTACAGATATACATACCATTATTACTGATTTAAGAGTAGTAATGGTACAAACAAAGAAAAAACTGTTATTTTTGTATCGGCATGGGATTGTATGGGATGTTTGCAGAATAAATATAGGGATACAAAACTGACAGATATGGAAATTTTAGCATTAAAAGACAAGCATGTTCTTCCGACGCCGGAAGTCTTGAACAGTGTACTTCACGATAGCTATCCGGCTTTTGAAGAATGGGATAATGTACTCTCCGGATTGGATATAAAGCCGGAATGGAATTATTACAAAGATGGTAATGCATGGTTGTGTAAAATGATGTTCAAAAAGAAGAACTTGGGGTGGATCGGTGTTTTTGATGGTTATTTCAAAGTATCGTTCTATTTCACGGAGAAACATTTGAATGCTATTGTTGATTCTGACATCTCTGATATTATAAAGGAGGATTTTTATAATGCAAAACCCAGTGGAAGACTGTTGCCAATGACGGTTGCCGTTACGGATAAGGAAAAGCTGAAAGAGGTTTTGCCGGTATTGTTGTTTAAGAAAAACCTGAAATGATAATGTTTGCCCTTTATTAGTAAATGAAAAGGTGATTTAATGATGAGCCTATCAATATCCTCTCGTTCTTTATAAAAAACGTATCAATCTTATTGACTGATATATATCGGTCGGATTATGAAAGTAAATAATTGATATCTTTGTAATAACTGATTTTATTTTGCTGTGATTTAATGATATATTTGCTACATGATTTAATTCATAATCCGATTAAACCATTCCGATGGAATGCAATCTTATATTTTATAACGCTACTAACCAAAAAACAAAAAATAAAAATGGAAACAACTGCTAAGCTTTATTCACTGAATTACAGCAATGTGAAAACGTACCTGTTTGCTTTGCTATTTGTGGCAGGCAATATTGTATTACCCCAATTATGTCATTTGATTCCGGCCGGAGGTCCTACCCTATTGCCTATTTACTTTTTTACACTGATAGCTTCTTATAAATATGGTTTTCGGGTCGGTTTGCTGACTGCTGTATTATCTCCGGTTATTAATCATTTATTATTTGCAATGCCTTCTGCTGCTGTACTTCCGATTCTTCTTATTAAATCCGTATTATTTGCCGGATCGTCTGCGTTGGCGGCTCGTTATGCAAAGAAAATTTCATTGCCGGCCATTCTTGTGGCGATACTTGCTTATCAAGTTGTAGGTACAGCTTTTGAATGGGTGATTGAAAGAAATTTTTGGATAGCTATACAAGATTTCCGTATGGGAGTTCCGGGGATGTTGATTCAGTGGCTCGGTGGTTATGCCTTACTAAGAGGAATTGCTAAAATATAACTGATATGGCAAGAACTTTTAATGAAGTGATGGATCGTTTTCGTTCTATCACTTTTGAAGATGAATTCGATATCATAGTAGCTATAGCCAATGGTGGGATTGTGCCGGCAGGTATTATTAATCAACGTCTGCAAAAAGAGGTTCATTTATTGAAGATAAACTTGCGGGATGAGTATCAGCATCCCAAATATGACCGGCCGAAGCTTTTGGCACCTATTGATTTCGATTTTAGAAATAAACGTATTCTTTTGGTTGATGACCGTATAAAAACCGGTTCTACAATAATGCTGGCTAAAGAACTGATGCAAGATGCCCGGATGATAAAGACTTTTGCCGTTAATGGGAATGCGGATTATGCTCTTTTTGATGAAACTTGTTTTAAATTTCCGTGGATAATTTGAATTTGTAAATCTTGAACATACCTATGTGATGCGAGCTTGCATTATTGGTTGTGGGTAATAATCATAGAAAATAAATAAGATGGACAGGAGGGATTTTCTAAAAACTGTAGCAGTTTCCGGTGCGGCAATGACGATACAACGTTCTGAAGCGATGGAGATATTGACGCAAGCTGTAAATAGCACGGGCAAGCCTGATCTTGTGGCTGTGATGGGTGATGAACCGGAGCTTATGTTTCAACGTGCCATTGCCGAATTAGGAGGGATGAAACAGTTTGTGAAGTCCGGTCAAAAGGTAGTTGTGAAACCCAATATTGGATGGGATAAAGTACCGGAATTAGCAGGAAATACGAATCCGAAACTGGTTGCAGAAATTGTAAAACAATGTTTTGCTGCCGGTGCGAAAGAGGTTACCGTATTCGATCATACTTGTGACGATTGGCAGAAGTGCTATAAAAATAGTGGTATCGAATCTGCCGCCAAAGCTGCCGGAGCCAAAGTAATGCCTGCCCATCTGGAGTCATATTATCGTCCGGTAGATTTGCCTAAGGGTAAAAATATGAAAAAGGCCAAAATACACGAAGCGATTCTGAATTGCGATGTATGGATTAATGTGCCTATTCTGAAAAATCATGGCGGTGCTAATCTGACCATTGCAATGAAGAATCACATGGGAATTGTATGGGACCGCGGTTATTTTCATCAGAACGATTTACAGCAATGTATTGCTGATATCTGTACCATGCAGAAGAAAGCGGTTCTGAATGTAGTCGATGCTTACCGTATTATGAAAACTAATGGTCCGCGCGGACGATCGGCTTCGGATGTAGTATTGGCAAAAGGGCTTTTTGTATCGCCGGATATTGTAGCAGTGGATACTGCCGCCGCAAAATTTTTTAATCAAGTGCGCGAAATGCCGCTCGATACGGTAGGTCACCTTGCCAAAGGAGAAGCATTGAAGGTGGGAACAATGAATCTGGATAAACTGAATGTAAGGAGAATCAAGCTATAACACCATGTTGAGAAAGATACGTATAGGTATATCAGTGGTGCTGTTTTCACTGATTACATTCTTTTTTCTGGATTTCGCAGGCATATTGCCTAATAGTTTTCATCGGTTGGCTCACCTGCAATTTATACCGGCACTTCTTTCTTTTAGTGTCGGTATACTTATATTCTTAATTCTATTGACATTGCTTTTCGGACGTTTCTATTGTTCTACCATTTGTCCGATGGGAATTTTTCAGGATATAGTGGCACGTGTATCGAAATCTGTAGGAAAGAAAAGGAAAAGATATGGTTATAGTCCGGCAAAAAATATTCTTCGATGGGTAATTGTAGGTGTTACGGTCCTTGCATTTGCATGTGGCTTTACATTAATACTCGGATTGTTGGATCCTTATAGCGCATATGGTCGGATTGCGGTCAATGTATTTAAACCTGTATACATGTCCGGGAATAATTTGCTGGAATCTGTTTTTTCACGATTTGAAAATTATACTTTTTATCAGACCGATGCCTCTATTCTGAGTATGACCTCTTTTATGATAGCATTGGTCACTCTTGCGATTATAGGAATTCTGGCCTGGAAACATGGGCGCACATGGTGTAATACTATTTGTCCGGTAGGCACTGTCTTAGGGCTTTTGAGCCGTTTTTCTCTCTTCAAGGTTCGTATCGACAAAAATAAGTGCAATGGATGTGGTCTGTGTGCTACCAAATGTAAAGCTGCTTGTATCGACAGTAAAAAACATACAATCGACTATAGCCGTTGTGTAGATTGTTTTGATTGTCTGGAGTCTTGCAGCAAGCATGCGTTGGTTTATTCTCCTATTGTTTCAAAGAAGAAACAAGATACGGATACAGCTAAACGGCGTTTCCTGATGACTGGCGTAATGACAGCTGTTGCCGCTCCTAAAATTTTAGCTCAGATAAAAGAAACGACCGCTACATTGGGTGGTAAAAAGGCATATAAGAAAGAGAATCCGATCACTCCTCCGGGATCTGTCAGTCTTGAACACTTTCAGGCGCATTGTACTTCTTGTCACCTTTGCGTCAGTAAGTGTCCTTCGCATGTACTTAAACCGGCGTTAATGGAATATGGTTTGGAGGGAATGATGCAACCTACGGTTAGTTTTGAAAAAGGATTTTGCAATTTTGATTGTACCGTGTGCGGAGATGTATGTCCCAACGGGGCTATAAAACCTTTGACCGTAGACGAAAAACATCTGACGCAAATGGGCCATGTGATTTTTATCGAAGAAAATTGTATTGTACATACTGATGGTACGAGTTGCGGGGCTTGTTCGGAGCACTGTCCTACGCAGGCGGTGGCAATGGTTCCTTACAAAGACGGACTTACCATTCCACAGGTAAACACGGAAATCTGTGTAGGTTGCGGCGGTTGTGAATATGTATGTCCTGCACATCCGTTCCGTGCTATTTATATTGAAGGCAATCCGGTACAAAAAGAAGCCAAACCCTTTAAAGAAACGGAAACGGAAAAAATAGAAGTGGACGACTTCGGATTCTGATCGTACGCATTATAACAGATCTTTTCGGTTAGCACAGGCTTTTCTTTAAAAGTAAAGATGATCTGTACTAATCTGTGTAATTTGGGGTGAGTTTTTTGTCTATATCCGGTTCATCTTTGCAGAATTTTACTAATTTCGTGGCGAACAAGTAAAATGAAGTAAATGGAAGATGTAATGACGAATAATTGGGATCATCAAAAGTACCAGATCGGGTATGCACTCAGTGGCGGATTTATTAAAGGTTTTGCGCATCTGGGAGTAATGCAGGCTCTTCTGGAACATGACATCCGGCCGGATATCATTTCCGGTGTCAGTGCAGGAGCACTGGCAGGTGTGTTTTATGCCGACGGTAACGAACCTCATCGGGTTCTGGACTATTTTTCGGGGCATAAATTTCAGGATCTTACAAAAATGGTAATCCCTAAAGTCGGGCTGTTCGAACTGGGAGAATTTATAGATTTTCTGAAAAGTAATCTAAAAGCTCAGAAATTGGAAGAGCTACAAACTCCTCTTATTATTACTGCGACGGATTTGGATCACGGGCGAAGCATGCATTTTCGTAAAGGTAGTATTGCCGAAAGGGTGGCTGCTTCCTGTTGCATGCCTGTCATGTTCACTCCCGTTAAAATAAATGGCGTTCATTATGTAGATGGCGGAATATTAATGAACCTTCCGGTATCTCCTCTGCGGAAAGAGTGTGAGAAGGTTGTTGCAATCAATGTGAGTCCTTTGGAAGCAGAAAAATACAAGATGAATATTGTAAGTATCGCTATGCGTTCTTATCATTTTATGTTCCGTGCGAACACATTTCCGGAACGTGAGATATGTGATTTACTGATAGAACCCTATAATCTGAACGGATATAGTAACCGGGAACTGGAAAAGGCGGAAGAGATATTCGACCAGGGATATAAAACGGCGAATGAAATACTGGATAATCTGTTGCAGGAAAAAGGAAACGTATGGAAAGAATTAAAGTAGGGTTGGCAGCATATGGCATGTCGGGGCAAGTATTTCATGCTCCGTTTATTCATACAAATCCTCATTTCGAATTATCAAAGATAGTGGAACGTAGCAAGGAGCTTTCAAAAGAGCGTTATCCGTATGCTATGATTGTGCGAAGCTTTGAAGAATTGATACAAGATCCTGCTATCGAACTTGTTGTAGTGAACACTCCGGATGCTACGCATTATGAGTACGCCCGCATGGCTCTTGAGGCCGGAAAGCATGTGATTGTGGAGAAACCGTTTACATCTACTACAGCACAAGGTGAAGAACTGATTGCATTGGCGGCCGCAAAAGGATTAATGCTCAGTGTATATCAGAATCGCCGTTGGGATGCAGATTTTCTGACAGTACGGGAAATAATCTCCAATGGGCTGTTGGGCAGGTTGGTGGAATATGAATCGACTTTTGCACGCTACCGTAATTTTATCAAGCCCGATACGTGGAAGGAAACGGGTAACTCCGGCGGAGGACTGACTTATAATCTCGGCTCTCATCTGATAGATCAGGCTGTCCTGTTGTTCGGTATGCCGGAAGCTGTTTTTGCCGATATAGATATTTTGCGTACCGATGGAAAAGTGGATGACTATTTTATGATCCGCTTTATTCGTCCGTCATTGGCGCCGGATGTAAAGGTGACATTGAAAGCCAGTTACTTGATGCGGGAAGCCGAACCACGATTTGTGCTTCATGGTACTCTCGGTTCTTTTGTAAAATGCGGGACCGACAAGCAGGAAGCGGCTTTACTTCGCGGCGAGATGCCTGACCAACCCTGTTGGGGAGAAGAAACGGAGGCTGAATTAGGATGGATACATACGGAGATCGACAGACAGGAGATCAGCCGGAGATATCCCGGTATCCCCGGTAATTATGGTGGATTTTACCAAAATATTTATGAGCATCTTCGTCTTGGAAAGCCATTGCAGACCGGTGCACATGATATATTAAATGTGATTCGCGTGATTGAAGCCGCTTACCGGAGCCAGCAGGAAAGAAAAATAATAGAGTTGAAATAAATTTTATATACACATGAGCGACGAAAAGAAAATGATAATCTATCAGGTGCTCCCCCGCCTGTTTGGAAACAATAATAACCACTGTGTCTATAACGGTGATATCACTGTAAATGGCTGTGGGAAAATGGCTGATTTTACAGCCAAAACATTGGAAGAGATTAAAAAACTGGGGACTACTCATATTTGGTATACCGGTATCATCGAGCATGCTACGCAAACTGATTATCGCCGGTATAACATCAGTCCGGATCATCCGGCTATCGTAAAGGGGAAAGCCGGATCACCTTATGCCATTAAAGATTATTATGATGTGGATCCCGATCTTGCTACGGATGTCCCCGGGCGAATGAAGGAATTTGAGAATCTGGTGAGCCGGACACATCGTGCCGGGCTAAAGGTCATTATCGATTTTGTCCCGAATCACGTAGCCCGTCAGTATCATTCGGACATGCAGCCGGACGGTACTGTGGAATTGGGAGCGAATGATGATCCCAACTACGCTTTCAGTCCATACAATAACTTCTACTATATTCCGCAATCGGAACTTCACGGCCAGTTCGACATGAAAGGAAGTGCTGCAGAGCCTTATCGGGAATCACCGGCCAAAGCTACCGGGAATAATCGTTTTGATGCCTATCCCAATATAAACGATTGGTATGAAACGATAAAGTTAAATTATGGAGTGGACTATCAGAATGGTGGTACTTGTTGTTTCTCTCCCATCCCGGATACTTGGATGAAGATGCTCGACATCCTTCTTTTCTGGGCTTCAAAACGTATAGACGGATTTCGCTGTGATATGGCAGAAATGGTGCCGGTAGAATTTTGGGAATGGGTGATTCCGCAGGTAAAGGAAAAATATCCTGACTTGTTGTTTATAGCGGAAGTTTATAATCCGGCCGAATATCAGAATTACCTGTTCCGTGGGAAATTCGATTATTTATATGATAAAGTGGGATTATATGATACCTTGCGTAATGTAGCGTGCGGTTATGATTCGGCTACTGCCATAACCCGCAGTTGGCAGCGATTGGGGGGTATTGAGAAGCGCATGCTTAATTTCCTTGAAAATCACGACGAACAACGTATCGCTTCGGATTTCTTTGCAAGTAACCCGCGCAAAGGTATTCCTGCTTTGATCGTATCTGCCTGCATGAATACGAATCCGATGATGATCTATTTCGGGCAGGAGTTTGGAGAACTGGGTATGGATACCGAGGGCTTTAGCGGCCGCGACGGACGTACTACCATTTTTGACTACTGGAGTGTTGACGCTATACGGCGTTGGCGGAATGGTGGGAAATTTGACGGCAAAATGTTGACGGAAGAACAGAAACAATTGTATGCCGTTTACCGGAAAGTACTCACTTTATGCAATGAAGAACAGGCTATAGCTCAAGGAGCCTTTTTTGATTTGATGTATGCTAATGAAAACGGATGGCGTTTCAATGAACACAAACAATACACTTTCTTACGCAAACATGAGAAAGAACTGCTTTTTATAATTGTCAATTTCGACAATCAACCGGTAGATATTGCAATCAATGTACCGTCACATGCATTCGACTTTCTGCAAATCCCTCAGATGGATGTTTATGAGGCTACGGATATACTGACCGGAAAGAAAGAAAATATTTGTTTGCTTCCTTATAAAGCTACTGAAGTGTCATTAAGTGCGCATAGTGGAAAGATTCTGAAAATAACTTTATAAAATCAAGTGTTCAAAGAGTACGTATTTGGCGCCATCGTTAAATACGTACTTTTGTTTTTGATATCTTATGTTACAATCATATAATAAGGAACAAGCCATTCTACGAATAAACCGATTATCGGAACAAGGCAAAGAGTTTGTCTTTATCATTGATTATTTACAAGATTGTTCGTACATAGAAGAAACAAACCGATTGGATTCTTCGTTTGTCTTGTATAATCTGAATGGATTTACCAATCAGGATTCTATTTTCCCTCTTCGTAAAACTGCCGTGCAATGGAATATCGATTTCCCACCTTTTGACCAATATAAGCCATCTTTCGATTATGTTCTGGAAAATATCCGGGGTGGCAACAGCTTTCTCACTAATCTGACTTACCGGACTCCGGTCACGACCAATCTAAGTTTGAAGGAGATTTTTTATCACTCAAAAGCGATGTATAAGCTATGGTTGAAAGATGCTTTTGTGGTATTTTCTCCGGAAATTTTTGTGCGGATAAAAGGGCGGAAAATCTATTCTTATCCGATGAAAGGCACTATAGATGCTTCTCTTCCGTCTGCATACAATCAATTGATGAACGATCCGAAAGAAACGGCGGAACACGCTACGATTGTAGATCTGATACGAAATGATCTGAGCATGGTGGCGGAACAAGTTTCCGTGACGCGTTATCGTTATGCTGATATCCTGCAAACCAACTCCGGTTCTATTTTGCAGACCAGTTCGGAAATCTGCGGTATCCTTCCCGATGATTATCGGACGCGGTTAGGGGATATCATCTTTAAATTGTTGCCGGCCGGTTCTATCACAGGTGCTCCTAAATTGAAAACAATGGATATTATAGCTCATGCTGAGAACTATAAAAGAGGTTTTTATACAGGAATTTCCGGATATTTTGATGGTAATAATCTCGACAGTGCTGTAATGATACGCTTTATCGAACAGCAAGGAGACAAACTTTATTTTAAAAGTGGTGGAGGAATAACTTGTAGAAGTAATCCGGAAAGTGAATATAATGAAATGAAACAGAAAATTTATGTGCCTATTTATTGAAAGTATACGGATAGAGAACGGAGTAATATATAATCTGCCTTATCACAATGAAAGGTTAAACCGTACCAGAAATGTCTTTTGGAAAGATTGTACACCGATAAATCTTATCGATTACATCCGGATGCCGCATAAGAAAGGGATAGTGAAGTGCAGAATCGTATACGAGAAAGAGATTAAAGAAATTGTGTATACCCCCTACTCTATGCGTGAGATTGATACACTCCGTATTGTTCACTCTGATGGGATAAACTATACTTATAAAAGTACTGATCGTGAAGAACTGAATCGGCTATATGTTGGAAGAGGAGATGCCGATGACGTTCTGATTGTCAGAAACGAACTCATTACCGATACTTCTATCGCTAATGTCGCTTTTTATGATGGGTGTGAGTGGTATACTCCTCAGACACCATTGCTCAAAGGGACTCAAAGAGCTTTTTTATTGGACAGACAAATTATAAAGGAAAAAGAGATAACGTTGAAACAACTTTTTACCTATTCGAGAGTTACCCTGTTCAATGCTATGATTGAGTTTGGGCAGATTGAATTTCCTGTGAAGAAGCACATTACTGTATAACTATTATTAACAACAAAATAGATTCCGTACCCGAACAAAAGTCTCGGAAGGCGTGTTATATAAATGTGTTTTTCATAGTATTAGATATAAGATTAATTAAAAGAGATTGTACCGGCTTGTGATAAGTAAGTACGTCAGAAACAGAAGAGTCTGTTTTTTTGATAAATGTGTAAAAGCATCGACTTTGAGAAGTCGGTGCTTTTTTGCTGTGTTTTTGTTGCATTCTTTAGTTAGTTACAAATAAAATTCGTACGTTTGTAGAATAAAAAATAGAAAAGAATGACAATGAATATACCTGTTATCTTTCAATTTTTAAAAGATCTTGCTGCTAACAACAACCGGGAGTGGTTTAATGAGCACCGTGATGAGTATGAAACCGCCCGTTTGGAGTTCGACAAACTTTTGGCTGCTGTAATTTCCCGTATTGCCCTTTTTGATGAAAGTATCAGAGGTATACAACCCAAAGATTGTACCTACCGCATTTATAGGGATACCCGTTTTTCATTGGATAAAACTCCGTACAAAGTTCATTTTGGCGGATATATCAATGCCAAGGGGAAAAAGTCTGATCATTGTGGATATTATGTGCACATCCAGAACGATGCATGTATGTTGGCAGGTGGAAGCCTTTGCCTGCCTTCCAATATCTTGAAAGCAGTACGTCAGTCTATTTATGACAATGTAGATGAGTACGTTTCTATTGTGGAAGATCCTGAATTTAAAAAATATTTTCCTGTTGTGGGAGAAGACTTTTTGAAAACCGCCCCCAAAGGTTTTCCAAAAGATTTTAAGTATATCGATTACCTGAAGTGTAAAGAATATACCTGCTCTTATAACGTTCCTGATGATTTCTTTCTGAAGCCTGATTTTTTGGATAAGACAGAAGATGTATTTCGACAGTTCAAACGTTTTGCTGATTTTATTAACTACACAATAGACGATTTCGAATAGTACTTAATCATAAATAATAACTAAAACTTTTTCAATTATGGTAGTAGATACATTAGAAAACTTAGAAAAATACGCATCACTGAATCCTTTGTTTGCACAAGCTATCGAGTTTTTAAAATCTCATGATCTTCATGCAATGGAGGTAGGTAAAACGGAATTGAATGGTAAAGATCTGGTTATTAATATAGCCCAGACTACTCCGAAAACAAAGGAACAAGCCAAATTGGAAACTCATAATGAATTTATCGATATTCAGGTTCCTCTTTCAGGAACAGAGATAATGGGATATACACCGGGTAAAGATTGTGTGCCGGCTGATGCTCCCTATAGTGCCGAGAAAGATATTACTTTCTTTGAAGGGTTGGCCGAAACATACATTGCTGTCAAACCGGGTATGTTTGCCATCTTCTTTCCGCAGGACGGACATGCTCCGGGTATCAGTCCCGACGGTGTAAAGAAAGTGATTGTTAAAGTGAAAGCATAATCAAATGATCCTGATATGGAAAAGACACTGAATCTTATTAAAAATGACCCTTGGCTGGAACCTTATGCAGAGGCCATCACAGGAAGGCATGAATATGCCATGTATAAAGAGGCCGAACTGACAAATGGGGGAAAACAGACTTTATCGGACTTTGCTTCGGGATATTTGTATTTCGGTTTGCATCGTACAGATAAGGGATGGACTTTCCGCGAATGGGCACCCAATGCAACCCATATCTATATGGTTGGTACATTTAATAATTGGGAAGAAAAAGAGAAGTATAGCCTGAAACGTCTGGAAAATGGCAATTGGGAAATCAATTTGCCTGCAGATGCCATTCAGCACGGTGATCTTTATAAATTGGTTGTATATTGGGAAGGCGGACAAGGAGAACGTATTCCTGCTTGGGCTACGCGAGTGGTTCAAGATGAAAACACAAAGATCTTCAGTGCACAGGTTTGGAATCCGGAAAAGCCTTTTAAGTTTAAGAAAAAAACATTTAAACCTTCTACTAATCCTTTGTTGATTTACGAATGTCATATCGGCATGGCCCAGCAAGAAGAGAAGGTTGGTACTTACAATGAGTTTCGTGAAAAGATACTTCCCCGTATAGCCAAAGCCGGTTATAACTGTATTCAGATCATGGCTATCCAAGAGCATCCGTACTATGGAAGTTTCGGTTATCATGTTTCCAGCTTTTTTGCCGCTTCTTCCCGTTTTGGTACACCTGATGAGCTTAAGCAACTTATCGATACAGCTCATGGTTTGGGGATTGCCGTTATCATGGATATTGTCCATTCTCACGCAGTGAAAAATGAGGTAGAGGGTTTAGGGAATTTTGCTGGTGATCCTAATCAATATTTCTATCCAGGGGCACGCCGGGAACATCCGGCTTGGGATTCTTTATGCTTTGATTATGGCAAGAATGAAGTGATACATTTTTTGTTATCCAACTGTAAGTATTGGCTGGAAGAATATCAGTTTGACGGTTTCCGTTTCGACGGCGTAACTTCCATGTTGTATTATAGCCATGGGCTGGGGGAAGCTTTTATGAATTACGGTGACTATTTCAATGGTCATGAGGATGATAATGCCATTTGTTATCTGACGTTGGCTAACGATCTGATTCATCAAGTGAATCCCAAAGCAATTACCATTGCGGAAGAGGTATCCGGGATGCCGGGATTGGCTGCAAAGGTAGAAGATGGCGGCTATGGCTTTGATTATCGTATGGCCATGAATATTCCGGATTATTGGATTAAAACGATAAAGGAGAAGATTGACGAAGACTGGAAGCCCTCCAGTATGTTCTGGGAAGTAACTAACCGGCGTCGGGATGAAAAAACCATCTCCTATGCAGAGAGTCACGACCAAGCATTGGTGGGAGATAAAACAATCATTTTCCGTTTGATTGATGCCGATATGTATTGGCACATGCAAAAAGGAGATGAGAATTATACGGTAAATCGCGGTATTGCTCTTCATAAAATGATTCGTATGCTTACTGCTACCACTATCAATGGCGGTTATCTGAACTTTATGGGAAATGAATTCGGGCATCCCGAATGGATTGACTTCCCGCGTGAAGGTAATGGCTGGTCATGTAAATATGCCCGTCGTCAATGGAATCTGGTAGATAATAAGAATCTGACTTATCATTATATGGCTGACTTCGACGAAAGTATGTTGAAGGTTATCAAAACTGTAAAAGATTTCCAAGCTACCCCGATACAGGAAATTTGGCACAACGATGGTGACCAGATATTAGCATATCAGCGTAAAGACCTTATTTTTGTGTTCAATTTCAATCCTAAACAATCATTTACGGATTATGGGTTCTTAGTGACACCGGGAGCGTATGAGGTCGTTTTGAATACTGATGACACTATGTATGGTGGCAACGGATTAACGGACGATACAATCACTCATTTTACTATATCGGATCCGCTGTATGAGAAAGAAAAGAAAGAGTGGCTGAAACTTTATATTCCGGCACGTACAGCGATGGTGCTGAGGAAAAAGAAGTAGAAAAGAATATCATACAATAAAGATAAAAAAGTATGGCAATGGGAATATTTTTTCTATTGTCATATTTTTTTTGTTTACGGAGCAAGGGATAGGGTATAAAAAAGCCGCTTTCTAACGAGAGCGGCTTCTGTACTTTAATTTAACTTATTTTAGTTTAAGCTTTCTTGAACTTGAGTTAGCATCTTCTTGATCTCTGCTCTTTCCGGAGATAAGGCTACAGCTTCCTGTAAATAATCAGAAGCCTTTTTGAAATCGGCATCAGCTGCTGCTTTCTCTATTGCATATTTCTCTGTATCCGAATTAGCCAATGGCGCAGCTTTTTTTAATACAGTAGCTCCATTGTTATAGAACAATACACCTAAACTGTAAAGGGCATCTGTTTTCCATTTTTTCCCGCTTAGTGTTGTAGTTACTTGTTTATAGCTTTCTTCGGCTTTGGCAATATTATTCGCTTTTTGGAATTTTTGTCCTTCTTTCAGATAATAGATTGCATACAATTTTTCCATTGTTTTATTACCCGGAGCAATTTTCAATCCTGCTTTTAATGTTTCCACCATTTCTGCGTCTTTTTTCAAATCTTTCAAGGCACCAGCTTTACGTGCATATGCATTTGCTACGTTATAATTTTTCTGAATAGCGATATCGAAATACTTCACAGCATCGGCATATTTTTTTATTTGGTCTGCACATACACCACAGTTGTATGCCATTACGGAGTCCGAATTATTCGTCTGTTTCAGATACGCGTCATACTTAGTGAAAGCAACTTGGTAATTTTTTGCATTTAATGCATCATTTCCTTCTTTTTTCAGTTGGTTAGGATCAGTTTGGGCAAAAATACTGCCCGTGGCACAGCACATGGCAACTAATAAAATAAATTTTCTCATGGTTTTTATGTGTTATTTTAATTGTTTATCGTTCAAATGTAACAAGAAATGAATTAAGCTGCAAAGCTATTTTATTTTTTATAGGCTCTTTCACACTACGAAACATACTGTTCTGGTAGATTTTTCCAAATATAGTGTCATGTATGTTATCTCTTAATGCTTGGTTATGAAACAATATTATTGTTGGGATATGCAAATGTTATTTACTTTATGCACGATTTTTTGCTCAGAAACGAAAAGGTAATAACTTATTGGTAACCACCCAAACAACGAAAGGCAAGCAATCTTTTTATTGACTGCCTGCCTTATCGTTGTGATTCCGAAGCGATTCGAACGCTTGACCCACGCCTTAGAAGGGCGTTGCTC
>ERZ827088.116-NODE-116-length-111371-cov-6.959566_pt1 | contig 111371 bp, 72 predicted proteins | sample MGYA00519922_ERZ827088 | MGnify/ENA primary metagenome ERZ827088 (study PRJEB31778, sample SAMEA3449254) | human gut metagenome | biome: human gut; feature: human-associated habitat; material: faeces | place: United Kingdom | collected 2010/2012 ... | reverse complement strand
TGGTCATCGCGGCAACACAGCGCAGCGAGCCTGTCCGTCCGGCCAGGGCGGGCACGTTGCTCTCCGTGCGGTAGCGCCATTCGCCGGGTGCGGTAGGCATGAAACGCAACACGTAACGTCCGTCACCATCATAAAAACCCGTCTATGCGTAAAGTGTCAGTAGTGTCCGTACGCCAGAAGGCGGCCTTCAGCTGCACATCGGTGAAAGGATTACCCTCCGATGGGCCTTTGAACGTCTGCTCAAACCGTCCCCACTGTTCCACTTCTGCCTGAGCCAGCGCGACAGAGGGCACGGCAGACACAAGAGTCATTAAGGAAACGGCGATTTGTAATCTGATGTTTTTCATTTTGTATTGATATTATGTTAGCAAATAGTTTCATTTTCATTGGTAAGTCCGACGGCGCGTCACTCCACAATGCTTCTCACCTCCCCTTTGGCCATGCGCGTCACAAGACGGTCACCGGATGAAAGTGTCGTAGCATCCGTTACGGCATGGCCATCTTTCAACGTAATACTATATCCACGTGCCAGCAATTTATCCGGTGAAAGACTGTCCACACGCTGTTCCCAGAGTTGCAAACGATGCTGTTCTCGTTCCAGAGCTGTACGCACCACCAAAGGAAAATGTTGTACCCACTGTTCCAATCGATAATGTTCTCGTTGCAAACCAGTCACTAGCGTCATCTGCATCCGATGACAATAGGTGTCGAGCTGTTGTTTCTCATGTTCCAGCACCCAACGGACAGCCTGACATATACGTCCTCCGCTATTTTCAACCACTGCAGCCGACTCATGTACACGGGCAATGAGGTATTCAGCCGCGGCTGTGGGCGTTTTCACCCGCGTGTGTGCCACAGCGTCTATCACCGTGTCATCGCGCTCATGTCCTATGCCGGTAATAATCGGCAAAGGGAACTGGGCACAGTTGGCAGCCAACAGATAAGAATCAAAATTTGACAAATCAGAAGTCGCGCCTCCTCCGCGGATAATGACCACCACGTCCCAGGCCTCAGCATGGGAATAAATGCGATTCAATGCACCTATAATGCTTTCCTCCACCCGCTCTCCCTGCATCATAGCCGGAAACAGGCGAGGATAAAAAACATATCCATACGGATTACCGGCTAACTGATTGCAAAAATCACCATATCCGGCTGCCGTGGCCGAAGAAATCACAGCAATACGTTGCGGCAATAGCGGCATCTCCAGCTCCTTGTTCAGCGTCAGGACGCCTTCCTCCTCCAGCTTTGCCAGAATCTCACGCCGACGACGAGCCATGTCTCCCAACGTATAGGATGGATCAATATCGAGGATAGTCAGCGAATAACCATACAGCTCATGAAAACCCACCGTCACTTTCACCAGCACCTTGAGTCCAGACACGAAAGCCTGGCCCGTTTCTTGCTCAAAATAAGGCTTCAGCAAACGATAGACTTGATTCCAAATCATGGCACGCGCCCTGGCTATCAGGTTATTTCCCCGCGCATCCTTCTCTATCAGTTCCAGATAGCAATGCCCCGTGGCATTGCTGCGCACGTCACTCAGCTCCGCTTGCACCCAGTATTCTTCCGGAAACGCATGCTCCAGCCGGCTACGCACAAGGTTGTTCAGTTCATACAGTGAAAGCGCATCCATCAGTTGCCAGCATTTAGATAAGCATTCCAGAAATCAGGTATCCCGTAGCCGAAGATGTTGTCCGGGTTGGCATAGCGGTCTCCTGCCCGACGCACAGCTTCAATAACATCCTTGGCCGTCCATTGCGGACAAGCCTCCCACAGACAGGCCACAGCCCCGCACAAGACAGGAGCAGAGAACGATGTGCCATTGGCCGAACCTACCCGCCCATCAGAACGAATCACAGCAGCCGCTCCCCCACGAGCCATCACGTCGGGCTTCACCCGTCCGTCAGAAGTGTACCCCACCGAAGAAAAATTCGCATTCTTCCGGTCGGCATTCACAGCACCCACTGTCAGCACATTGGCTGCATCTGCTGGCGGCGTGATTTTTTTCCACTGTTTATCACCTGAATTTCCTGCGCTGCATACGATGACCATCCCCTTGTCGGCAGCCATCGAAGCTGTCACCGACATCAGCGAAGTGCGCCCGTCCAAGTCACAATAGCGATAGTTCTTGCTTGTATCATCGAAAGCATAATAGCCCAACGATGTGTTGATGACATCCACACCCACACTATCGGCATACTCCACGGCTTGCGCCCAATAGTCTTCTTCGGCCAGACATTCACAGTCCGGATCTTCCGTGCAGAAAAGCCAATAAGATGCCTCCGGTGCCGTCCCCACCATCGTGTAAGGTTGGTTGGCCGCCATGCAGGAAAGGACGCTCATCCCATGGTCCAACTCGGCATAAACATCCCATCCCGGATGCACAAAGTTGTATGTTCCCTCGATTTTCACATGCCTCAGTAGAGGGATGGCATCGGCATTGAGAAATCCGCCGTCAATCACGGCCACCGTAATGCCCTGTCCACGGAAACCAGCCTTGTGCAGCTCGTCGACAGCTATCATCTCCACCTGGTTTTGCGCTGCACCGTAATAAGCTTTGTAAGTCTGTTTGACTGGATTTATCCATTCCTTCCGACGGGTGTCGCGCGGAGGAATGCTGTCAGGTGAAGTCCATACTTTCAATGTCTCGGCCACGAAAGGAAGTTCCCTCACCCGGGCAATGCGGGTGGTGTCGTCTGTCTCCACCAATGCGGTATTGTTCCAACGGCTGGTACCCACCACTTTCACTCCTGCATCTGCAATCTGTTTTAAATAGACTGACGAGACGGGCAAGTCTGTGGAATCGACCGGCAACTTTTGACGTGCACGCCGCTCCAGTGCTTTGGGAGAAAGAAACTGTTCCGGATGGGCAAGAGAATATGCTGTCGTCTGTTTATCTGTCAGAGACACACGATAACGATAAAGGGGATTGCCTGCATAAAGCATGCTGGAAAACAAACTGCTTGCCAGCAAGACTAATATATATTTTCTCATACAGATGGTGATTGTTCGACATACATTCCAATTCCACGTTGGGAAGCGATCAAGGCACCGCCGACAACACGACGTCCCGCATAGAACACGGCAGACTGTCCGGGTGTGATGGATGATGCTTCGCTCTGAAAGTGCACAAGTGCACGACCATCCTCCAAGAGGCGCACATCACAAGGTATCGGTCTGCTGCGATAGCGAATACGCACACTCAATCTCTCTTCGCGAAAGAAACGTCCCGCATCGATGGCACGAAGCTGTTCGACCAGCATATAGCCAGCACGCAGTTGGTCAGCATCGCCCAACATGACGGTGTTTTTCTCTGGATTCAATTTCAACACGTATGCAGGTTTGCCGAGTGCGATGTCCAGTCCTTTACGCTGTCCGATGGTGTAGTAGGCAAAGCCTTTATGCATTCCGAGCGGGACACCTGCCGCATTGACAAACTTGCCTGCCCCGATGCGTTCGTCCAAGTCGGGGACCATCTGGCGCAGAAAATCGCGATAGTCACCATCGACGAAACACACCTCCATGCTCTCGCCTTCCTTCGACTTCGCCTCGAAGCCTTTCTCCTGAAGATAGGCACGCACGGATACCTTCGTATAAGTGCCTAACGGAAAGAGGCAACGACGGAAAACATCCTCATCTACGCGCCAGAGAAAATAGGACTGGTCCTTCTTCTCGTCGTCGCCGGCCACGACGTAGACATGGCCGTCCACCTCCTCCAGGCGGGAATAATGCCCGGTGGCAATGTGGGCACACTCCAGACGGTCGGCCCACTCCGTCAGCACACGAAACTTGAAAAGCGGATTGCAGAGCGCACACGGATTGGGCGTACGGCCGTGCATATATTCATCGATAAAATTCTGTATGATAATCCGGCGGAAACCTTCACGCTCATCAGCCACATAATGTTTGATTCCCAGGCGATCGGCCAAGCGCTTCGCTTCGAGCACATAGTCAGGAAATTCCTGCTCCGGCGTGGAAAACTTCGTGGGCGAATCCCATGTGCGCATCGTCAATCCGACAACCTCATATCCTTGTTCTTGCAGCATCATGCAGGTGGCCGTGCTGTCTATGCCCCCGCTCATGCCTACTAATACCTTCTTATGGTTCATTTTCATAATGACATTACCTGTTGTGAACGGCAAAGATAGAACATTTCCCTTCACAGTCCACTGTTAAACAATTCTATTTTTCGGCAAAGAATAAGAAAGCATACAAATGAAAAGCCCTACCTTTGCACGCTAATTATTTTTTATCATTATGACGACACAGAAAGGAACAGCTACAGAACTCGGCACACTGCCTATCCGCAAGTTATTGATGCAATACTCCATCCCGGCCATTATCGCCATGACGGCCGCCTCGCTGTATAACATGATTGACAGCATATACATCGGGCAGGGTGTGGGCGCACTCGCCATATCAGGCCTCGCCCTTACTTTTCCTTTGATGAACCTGGCCGCAGCGTTCGGCTCGCTCGTGGGAGTGGGAGCCGCCACGCTAATATCTGTCCGTCTGGGACAAAAGGATTACGACACGGCCAAGGACATCCTGGGCAATGTCGTGCTGCTGAATCTCATCATCGGCCTTGCCTTCGGATTCATCACCCTGATTTTCCTCGACCCCATCCTCTACTTCTTCGGCGCCAGCGAGGCTACCATCGGCTATGCACGCGACTTCATGCGTGTCATCCTGCTGGGCAATGTCATCACCCACATGTATCTGGGACTGAACTCTGTGCTCCGCGCAGCCGGACATCCGAAGAAAGCCATGATGGCCACCATCAACACGGTGCTCTTCAACGTCGTCCTTGCGCCCATCTTCATCTATCTCTTCAAGTGGGGCATTGAAGGCGCGGCCCTGGCCACGGTCATGTCCCAAGCCATCTCACTTGTGCGGCAAATCCACATCTTGAGCAATAAGGAAGAACTTATCCACCTCCAGAAAGGTATCTACAAATTCAAACGGACCATTGTCAACAACATCATCGCTATCGGCATGTCACCCTTCTTGATGAACCTGGCAGCCTGCTTCATCGTCATCCTCATCAACAAGGGACTGACCGAATACGGCGGCGACTACCATATCGGCGCATACGGCATTGCCAACCGTATCGGATTTTTCTTCGTGATGATTGTGATGGGACTCAACCAAGGCATGCAGCCAATCGCCGGATACAACTTCGGCGCACAACAATTCGAACGCGTCACACGGGTTCTGAAACTGACCATCTACAGTGCCACATGTGTCACCGTCGCAGGTTTCCTCATCGGCGAACTTTGCCCGCATCTCGTAGCCTCAGCTTTCACGACAGATGCTCAGATGATTGACCTCGCGGCCCACGGTATGCGCATCCTCGTCATGTGTTTCCCCATCATCGGATTCCAGATGGTGGCCACCAACTTTTTCCAGAGTCTGGGCATGGCAAAAAAAGCTATCTTCCTGTCACTCACACGCCAGTTGCTTTTCCTATTGCCCTGTCTGCTCATCTTGCCCCAATGGTTTGGCGTCGACGGTGTATGGTTCAGCATGCCGACATCAGACCTGCTCGCCTCCATCGTAGCAGCATGGATGCTCTGGCGACAGTTCCGCATTTTTAAACAGATGAAGGAAGCGGCTGAAACGGCGATCTAAAGCATACAAATAAAAATCGGGTATAAGCGACTCAATGCCTTATACCCGATTTTGCAAATATATGATTTTGCTTTTCTTATGACTTATAAGTCTGAACCGTCAGCTCTATTATATTCATTATCATAATACATTCCAATAGAATATAACGCACCAGATTGATTAATCAAAAACCAAACAGGACTTTTTGCATATATCTCTACTATTTTTGAACAAATCAATGTCATAAATTCCGTTTGCAATTCTTTTGGTGCATTATCCGATGTCAAACTATCCAATTTTATTTCTGGATATTTTGAATTGATAATTTGTATTATATCTTTAGCAACTGAAGCTGTATCTATTTGAATTTCATGCTTCTGATAAAATACGGCTTCATATCGCTTATTTTTTACTGACATCCCATAGGATATATTTTCATCTTCGGGAATGATGAAATTATCTATATCAGCAGCTGCAATATATTTGGGATTATTTTGAAACTGCCTGACTAAAGTATTGAACCGTATTCTTATATTTGTTTCATCACTTGGATTTACATCAAAAAGGGCGATACGGGATACTTTATTATTAGTTGTAATAACACTCAAATAAACCTCTGTTCCATTAAACTCTCCTGTTAAAACATCTTCCATCCACGGAACCGTTTTAAACCCTTTGTCCTTTAGTTTCTTTATCATCTCAGATTTAGACCCGTCAACAGGAATACCAAGGAACTGAGTGACATCTTTCTGCGCATATACGACTATCGAAAATATGAGCAGCACTACAATCGAAAAAGTCTTTTTCATGATAATACATTTTGTGTTCTCCAGTTCCCAAAGAACAATATATATACACGAGAGCGTGGAACTGCAATGCCACGTCTAAAGTTGAGGTCCTGAGAAAACCCTGATACAAGAGTGGAAAATAGCAGCCCACGCTATAGCGTGAGAACCACTATGCCTTCTTCTTGTATCAATTCGAAATTTCTCAGGTTTCAACTTTACAAGACAAGCATAACGCTTCTTCAATTATCTAATAAAAACAGTCGGACTGAAGCCTCAGCTCCAATCCGAAACAAAAGTACAAAGAATGTTTGATAGACAAACAAAGTTCAATGTAAAAACAAAGACTTTATTTTTGGCTTTAACATAAATCCTCAACACCCAACAGAGGCGGTCTACTATCCTAACTTACTTTCGTAAACCACCGATTCGGTACTTCAGACCACCTACGATCGTTGACAGCACTTTGAAGGCTGTCGAAATGATGAAAATGATCGTTGGCAGCACTTCGAGCCCCCTCGGAATGATGAAAATGATCGTTGGCAGCATTTCGAGGGCCGTCAGCATGCCGCCAACGATCGTTGCCCCTAATTACAGGCACCCTTTCGTCGACGGAAGGGTGTAATTGTAGATGTCGCGGCGGACGGCCATCTTCAGTGCGCGTGCCAGTGCCTTGAAAACGCCTTCGATTTTGTGGTGCTCGTTGTCGCCCTCGGCGCGGATGTTCAGGTTCATGCGTGCAGCGTCGCTGAGCGACTTAAAAAAGTGGAAAAACATCTCCGTCGGCACGTCGCCGATGCGCTCACGACGGAACGTGACGTCCCACACGAGCCACGGGCGGCCTCCGAAGTCGAGCGCGACCTGGCACAAGCAGTCGTCCATCGGCAGACAGTAGCCGTAGCGTTCGATACCGCGCTTGTCGCCCAAAGCCTCCAGCAGACACTCGCCCAAAGCCAGCGCAGTGTCCTCCACGGTATGATGTTCGTCGACATGCAGGTCACCTTTCACCTTGATGGTCAGGTCCATGCTTCCATGTTTCCCGATTTGCTCCAGCATGTGGTCAAAAAAGCCCAGCCCGGTATCAATGTCGCACAGCCCACGGCCGTCGACGTTGAGCGAAATATACACATTGGTCTCCTTCGTCACGCGGTGGACGATAGCCTTACGCTCACCGGCGAAAAGGAAGTCTGCTATGCGGTCCCAGTCGGTCGTGGCTAATGCGCAGACTCCGTCCAGTTCGGGCGAAAGGCCCTCGCAACCGTCGTGAAGCCAAATGGCGCGGCAACCGAGATTAGCAGCCAGCTCGACATCAGTTATGCGGTCGCCGATGACGAAGCTACCCGACAGGTCATAGTCGCCAGTCAAATAGTCTGTAAGCATCGCCGTGCCGGGTTTGCGTGTCGGCAAGTTGTCTTCCGGATAGCTGCGGTCAATAAATACACGGTCGAAAGTGATTCCCTCACCGGCCAACGTCTTCATCACGAAATCATGTACGGGCCAAAAAGTGTCCTCCGGAAATGCGGACGTACCAAGACCGTCCTGATTGGTCACCATGACAAACTCGAAGTCGAGCTTGCGGCGGATGAAAGCGAGGTTACGCATGACACCGGGATAGAACTCCAGCTTCTCAAACGCATCAAGCTGGTAATCCACAGGTGGCTCGATGACCAACGTGCCGTCGCGGTCGATAAACAATACTTTCTTTTTCTTCATCGTCGTTTCTTAGTTTTAGTTCATTTTTCTCAATGCATTCAGCAGCGCGTCGTTCTCCCCGGGCGTGCCGATGGTGACGCGCAGGCAGCCGTCGCATAGCGCGACATGCGAACGGTTGCGCACGATGATGCCCTGGCTGACCAACGCGGCGTATATGCCATCAGCATCAGTCATGCGCGCCAGGAAGAAGTTGGCATCAGTCGGAAAGACTTCCCGGCAACAAGGCAATGCACGGAATGCTTCCATCACGCGACCACGCTCAGCCAACAGCATGGCGACCCATCGCTCCACGTCTGCAACCGACCGGCCGAGCATGTCGAGCGCCTCGCGCTGGGTGAGCAGGTTGACATTGTAAGGGTATTTGATTTTGTTGAAAATGCGGATAATGTCCGGCGCGGCAAAAGCCATGCCCAGCCGGATACCGGCACATCCCCACGCCTTGGAGAAGGTCTGTAGGACGATGAGACGGGGATAAGCCGCCAGCTCGCCCAACAAGGACGGACGGGAAGAAAAGTCGATATAGGCCTCATCGACGATGACCAGCCCGTCGAAGCGACAGAGGAGTGTCTCGATTTCCTCCCGCCGGAGACTGTTTCCCGTAGGATTGTTTGGCGAGCAGAGAAACATCGCCTTCGTCCGTCCGTCAGCCGCACGCAGCATGTCGTCCGCGCGGAAGTCGTAAGCATCGTCGAGGCGCACTTTACGGTAATCCACCCCATTAATGTCGGCACAGACCTCGTACATGCCATACGTCGGTTCGATGGCCACGACATTATCCACACGAGGCTCGCAGAAAGCACGATAGACCAGATCGATGGCTTCATCGCTGCCGTTGCCCAGGAAGATACATTCGGGGGAGACTCCCTTCACCTCCGCCAAGCGTGCTTTCAGTTCTGTCTGAAGCGGATCAGGATAGCGGTTGTAAGGATGGTTGTAAGGATTTTCATTGGCATCGAGAAAGACTGATGCCTGCTTTCCTTTGTATTCATCACGCGCCGAGGAATAAGGCTTCAGCCGCAGGATGTTCGGGCGTGTCAGTTCGTCAAGTGTTCTCATTGCCTGTCCTGTTTTAATGAATTAAGCCGCAAGGTGACGGCGTTACGGTGTGCATCGAGTCGTTCGCCGGAAGCCAACTGTTCGATGGCCGGACCGATGTGGCGTATGCCCTCGGGGGCAATCTCCTGAAAAGTAATTTTACGCACGAAGCTGTCCAGGTTCACACCGCTGTAAGCCCGGGCATAACCGCTCGTGGGCAGAGTATGGTTCGTGCCTGAAGCATAATCCCCGGCACTCTCAGGCGTATATGCTCCCAGAAAGACAGACCCTGCATTGACCACGCGGTCGGCCAGCGTCGCATAGTCGCGAGTCTCAATGATGAGATGTTCGGGAGCATAGTCGTTGACCAGGTCGACGGCTTCGTCCATCGTGTGCAGCAATATCAATTTGCTGTGTGACAACGAGCTGGCAGCCAATTCCCGACGGGGAAGCAATGCCAGTTGGCGTTCCACTTCGGCTTGCACACGCTCCACCAGCGTCGCGGAGGTGGTGATCAGCAACACCTGGCTGTCAGCCCCGTGTTCGGCCTGCGACAGGAGGTCGGCAGCGACAAAAGCGGGGTCAGCCCACTCGTCGGCCAGCACGGCCACTTCCGACGGACCTGCGGGCATGTCGATGGCTACATCGTGGAGCGACACCTGCTGTTTGGCCGCCATGACATACTGGTTGCCCGGACCAAATATCTTGTACACACGGGGGACAGTCTCCGTGCCGTAGGCCATCGCACCGATGGCTTGTACGCCTCCGGCCTTATACACTCGGCTGACACCGGCCAGCCGAGCGGCATAGAGGATGGCAGGATGCACCTTACCTTGCTTGTCGGGCGGCGTGCAGAGCACCACTTCGCGGCAACCTGCCAGGCGTGCAGGAACGGCCAACATCAGGACGGTGGAAAACAAGGGCGCCGTCCCGCCCGGAACATACAGCCCCACCCGCTCGATGGGCACAGCCTTCTGCCAGCAGACGACACCGGGCGACGTTTGCACCCGCCGGCCTTCAAAACGCTGGGAAGCGTGGAAAGTGGCGATGTTGCACTCGGCCAGGCTTAGGGCTTCCTTCAAGGCTTCGGGCACCAACGCTTCCGCTTCGTCCATCTCCTCGGAAGAGACCTGCAACGAAGACAGGCTCACGTGGTCAAAACGCTTTTCAAACTCCAACACGGCAGCATCGCCGCGGGCTTTCACACAAGAGAGGATTTCATTGACTGCCGACTGCAAGGCGGTCAAGTCGGCGTGCGGACGTTCCAACAGGACGCTCCACTCCGCACGTTCGGGATAACGAATCACTTTCATAGGCTTCACAATATCATTTTCTCAATGGGGAGCACCAGGATGCCTTCCGCGCCAAGCGACTTCAACTTCCCGATAATCTCCCAGAAACAACGTTCATCGAGCACCGTGTGGACGGAGCTCCATCCCTCCTGCGCCAGTGGCATCACCGTCGGACTTTTCATGCCGGGAAGCACAGCGACGATGTCTTGCAGGCGTTCGTTGGGCGCGTTCATCAGCACATAGCGTTTGTCCTCCGCGCTCTTCACGGCCTCAATGCGGAAGAGAAGCTGGCGCAGGATGTCCTGCTTCTCCTCGCTCAGTCCGCGGTGGGCGATGAGCAGGGCTTCCGACTGCATCACGGTCTCCACTTCCTTCAGATTGTTGCTTATCAGCGTCGAACCGGAGCTGACGATGTCGAAGATGGCTTGTGCCAGCCCGATGCCCGGGGCAATCTCCACCGAACCGTTGATGACATGGATGTCGGCCTGCACGCCGTTGCGCTCCATGAAGTCGGACAAGATGCGGGGATAAGACGTCGCAATGCGCTTGCCGTCAAACCACGACACACCCGTGTAATCGTCTTCACATTCCTTGGGAATGGCCAACGACAGGCGACACTTGCTGAAACCCAGCCGCCGCACGACGTCAGCCTCCTCGCGACGCTCCATAAACTCATTTTCTCCCACAATGCCCGCATCAGCGACGCCGCTGGCCACGGTCTGCGGGATGTCATCGTCGCGCAGGAAAAGGACTTCCACAGGGAAGCCGGTGGCCTGCACGAGAAGGGTTCGTTTAGATGTACTCAGTCTGATGCCTGCTTCCTGGAGCAGGGACATCGTGTCGTCAAACAGACGGCCTTTCGATTGAATTGCAATGCGTAACATATTCTTTTCTGTTAGGGTTCTTTACATTTTTGACAATAACAAAGGAGGCCTGCCTCCCGGCAAGCCTCCTTCTACCATGTATAAGTACAATCTTGTATCACGCATAGCATCACAGCCTACCGAATTGACTCGTCAGGACTATGATGATGATGGTATGCCATAAATTGTATCATGTTTAATCTAAAATTCCGTTATGGCCGCTAATGTAGCGCATTCACTTCATACATGCAAGAATTTTCCACAAAAATCTTACTTACAAGGCATGTTTTGGATAGATATGCAGGCACAATGCGCTCATTCCTCCCCTTCAAGCCGGCACGCATGAAAGCCCATCTCTGCCGCCTTCTCCTTGGGAAACGTGAAATAGGTGCAGACGGCTTGCGTGCAGAGCACGCCGGCTTCGCTGTACAACCCGGCCTCCAGCGTCACGAGGTTGCGCCTCACTTCCCGGACACGGGCACGCAACGTGAGATGGCTGTCGTTGGTCGACACAGGCTTCAGGTAGCGCGTCTCCATCTTCGACGTGACGCCCGTCGTCTGAAGCTTGCGGAACACCGTCCAGCCGCATATCTCGTCGAGCAGGACGGCCTGTATGCCGCCGTGGAGCATGTCTATCCATCCTTGGAATTGCGGCTGCGGATGCCAGATGCTCACCACCTCGTCGCCGTCTTCATAAAACTCCATCCGCAAACCGGATGCATTGTCCGGTGCACATCCGAAACACTTGTATCCGGCCTTGTGCAACCAGGGATTCTGAATCTTCTTCATAGTCATACGTGTATAGATTTAGCTGCGACAAAGTTAAAAACTTAATCGCATATCTTCGTATCTTTGCCTGCTAACATCTCTAAAGAAACAAATACGATGGAACAACTTTACAATTTTCACAAAAATGCCCCGGCCGGCTACGCACACTGCTTCCGGACCGACTGCACCTCGGCCGCAACGTGCCTGCGCGCACTGGCCGGACACGACCTGGGCGAAGACGTCCCGACCGTCTGCGCCGTCAATCCGAAACTGGCTGACCCGGCGGGGAGTGGCAAGTGCCCCTTCTTCCGAGAAGCCAAGACGGTGTCCGTCGCCTATGGCTTCATGCACGCACTGTCAATGGTTCCCTCGGGACAAATAGCCTCCGTACGTGCCGCCATCAGCCGACTGGGCTGCGATCGCATGTATTACTTCCTCCGACGGGGTGAAAAGCCCATGTTTCCCGACAAACAGAAACAGATAGCCGACATCCTGGCTGCACACGGCGCGCCAACCCCCGTAAAGTTCGACCGATACGAGCAGCAAATCGACTGGAGAATTTAACCCCAATCAGTCATTTGCACGTTTGTTCAAGCTCTTTGGCCGCTTTGGGTTTAAAGGACAGACTGTTCCGTTGCACGAAAACCGCATCTGCTTGTGCAATCTATCGCAATATGGAATGCAAAACTTTGTATCACCTATTACAATACTTTGTATTACCTATTGCAATGCTTTGTATTACTGATTGCAATGCTTTGCATTCAGACTGCAAGACTTTGCATTCAGATTGCAGAAACTTGCATTCAGACTGCAGGACCTTGCATTCAGACTGCAAGGCTCCGCATTGCCATTGCAAAATCAGGCGACCGGGCTGCGACGGCAGCGACCAAGCCAAAGGCTTGCCGGACAGAGCCTGCCGGAGCACAGACGGCCTGCACGGTCTTTGACACACGAATGTCCTGATATATGACATAAAAACATTAACTTTGCCTCCACATAAGCCTATGACCATGCACACACGCTTCCTCACCCTCAGCACCCTCCTGCTCGTCCTCCTGACAGCTTGCACAGGCCGACGCACGACGGCCGACACCCAAGCGGAGACCGACCTGCCGGCCATCTGCCAGCGCAACACGCTCGTCGCCCTGACGCTCTACAGCTCGACATCCTATTTTCTCTATCGCGGCGAGCCGATGGGCTTCCAGTATGAACTATGCCGGCAGTTTGCCGATTCGCTGGGCGTGGAGTTGGTGATGAAAGTGGCCGCCAGCCCGGAGGAACTTATCCGCCGCCTGCAAGCCGGCGAAGGTGACCTCATCGCCTACAATCTCAATGTCACGAACCAGCGGCGCGACAGCCTGCTTTTCTGTGGCGAGGAGACACTCAGCCACCAAGTGCTCGTGCAACGGACCGGACGCGGCGTGCTGAAAGACGTCACCGACCTGCCGGGCAAGGACGTCTATGTCAAGCCCGACCGCTACCTTCAACGGCTGACTCATCTGAACAACGAGCTGGGAGGAGGCATACGCATCCATGCCGTCGAGGCCGACAGCATCTCGGAGGAAGACCTCATCGAGCAGGTGGCACGGGGTGAAATCGACTACACGGTGTGCGACAACGAAGTGGCACGGGTGAACAAGACCTATTTCACCAACCTTGACATACGGGTCAACATCAGCTTCGCCCAACGTTCCTCATGGGCCGTGCGCCGCGACGAACCGCTGCTGGCCGAAGCCGCCACGGAGTGGTTCAAGCGCAACAAGACATCCAAAGCCTACGCAGCCAGCGCACGACGCTATTTCGAGCAGACGAAACGCGTCGCCCACGCTTCCATCCTCTCCGTGAAGGACGGACGCATCTCACGCTTCGACGACCTGTTCCGCAAATATGCCGCTCACATCGGGTGGGACTGGCGGCTGCTGGCCTCGCTGGCCTACGCCGAGTCGAACTTCGACCCGACAGTGGTCTCCTGGGCCGGCGCACGCGGACTGATGCAACTCATGCCCCGCACGGCCCGCGCGATGGGCGTCCCTGAAGGCAAGGAAGACGACCCGGAGGAAAGCGTCAAGGCAGCAGTGAACTACATCGGGCGACTCGACAAGAGCTTTTCCTCCATCACGGACACGGAGGAGCGTGCCAACTTCATCCTGGCTTCCTACAATGCAGGCGAAGGCCACGTCAAGGACGCCATCGCACTCGCAGCCAAGTATGGCGCCGACCCCACACGCTGGAAAGGGAATGTGGAAAAATACCTGAAGCTGAAGAGCCACGAACGTTACTTCAACGATCCCGTGTGCCGCAACGGCTATTTCCGCGGGGAAGAAACTTGCAGCTTCGTGGCCGACATCCGCAGCCGCTACCATTTTTACAAAGAAAAAATCAAGCACTAAACATGAACGGAAACGAACTATTCGAAGAAATCATCTATTACCACACATCCGACCTCTCCATCCGCGAACGCTATGTCCGCCTCTATGCGCTGCTCGACCGCCTGTGCAAGCAGCTCACGGCCGATTCGGCAGCCGACTTCTCCAACCTCTTCTCCCGCCTGCACTTCCTGTGCCGTCGGCAGGACATCCCGGCCAAGGCCATCGAAGTGTTCCGTATCCACGGTCGCCAGGCTCAGCAACGCCGCCCTTTTCCTCTCACGGCAGAAGATTATGCTTACGACCTGAAGGCTCTGTGCGAGACGGCAAGCCGCCTGCTGGCCTCTCCCATCCCGCCGCGCCTGCTCCGTGACCTGCCCCGACAGTGGCGCGCGCTCCCGACAGCCTCCTACCAGAGTGAAGAGCGCAAGCGGATGCGCGTCGTCGTCACACGCTGGGACGCAGACTTCATCTACGTCTACGACGAAGCCTATCCGAGCGACGAACCGTTTCCGGTCATTTGTCCGGAAGAATTCGCCTCGCTCCGCAGCCTGCTGTCGGAAGGCGCACAGCTCAATCTCCTCTCCGTGCGCAGTGACGAAGCCGGCGTGTTGCTGCCCGAAGTCATCGTGTTCGAACCGGACTACCTGGTCGACATCAGTGCCCTTGCCGCCTGCTACACGAACTACGGCCACAGCCCGCTGCAATACCTCGTCAACAAGCTGACGCCACGCGAGACGACTTTCCACACACTGCTGGGAAACGCCGCCAACCAGTTTCTCGACGACTGCGTGAACGAGCGGCCCGACACGCCCGCCACCTTCGCCAACTCCATCCAAAAAGCTTTCCGCCTGAACGTCATGGAATACTGCACCTGCCCCGACATCGACCAGGACTATTTCACCCGCGCCACCATGCAGTTCAACCACATACACCGCACGGTGGAGCAGTCATTCGTCACGCGCGATTGCCATATCGACAAAAACCGCGCCGTGCTCGAGCCGTCCTTCCTCTGCGAATGCCTGGGCTTGCAAGGCCGCATGGACCTGCTGCAAAGCGACGGACGAAACCTCATCGAACTGAAATCGGGCAAGGCTGAAGAATGGGGCGGAGAGCAACGCTCCAAAGAGAGCCACGCCCTGCAGATGGCACTCTACAAGGAAGTGCTCCACTACAACCTGGATGTCCCACGCGAAGAAGTGCACTCCTTCCTCTTCTATTCACTCTACCCGAAACTGTTTCTCGAACGCAGCTCGAAAGCACAGATACAACGGGCCATCGACCTCAGAAACCGTATCGTGGGCAACGAACTACTCATCAAACACGGACATGCGGCAGACGTTATGGCCCAACTCACGCCAGACAATCTGAACGAGCGAGACGATACATCCAAACTCTGGACGCAATGGCAACGCCCCCGACTGGAACAACTGCTCGCTCCCTTCCGCCGTATGAACGGCACCGAAGCGGCCTACTACCTCCACTTCCTTACGTTTGTCACCAAAGAACAGTTTCTCTCCAAGACGGGTGATGCCCGTCCCGACTCGTCACGCGGCTTCTCCGACCTGTGGAATGCCGACCTCGCCGACAAGCAAGCCAGCGGAAACATCCTGACAGACCTGCACATTATTTATATAGACGACAATGACGGTATCGAAAGCCTCACCCTCTCCGTCCCCGACTACGACGAAGGCTTCCTGCCCAACTTCCGCCAAGGGGACATCGTGTTGCTCTACGAACGCAACACGGACGATGACAATGCAACCAACCGACAAGTGTTCCGAGGCAACATCGAGTCCATCACAGACCATGAAATCGTGTTCAAACTCCGACATAAGCAACGCAACAGGCAAGTGTTCGACCTCCACGGCAACTATGCACTGGAGCATGACTTCATGGACAGCTCGTACAACAACCTCTACCAAGGACTCTACACCTTCCTGACAGCTCCCGAAGCCCGCAAACAGCTCATCCTGGGTCTACGTGAACCGCACACCGACACGACACGGACACTCAGCCGACATTACCTCAACACCCAAATCGACGACATCGTGCTCCGTGCCAAACAAGCCGATGACTACTTCCTCCTCCTCGGGCCTCCGGGGACAGGCAAGACATCCATCGCCCTGCGAAGCATGGTGGAAGAATTTCATGCCGACCCGACGTGCAACATCCTGCTACTCTCCTATACCAACCGTGCCGTGGACGAGATATGCAGCATGCTGGAAAGCATCCCCTACGGACCGGACTACGTGCGCATCGGCAGCCACCTCTCATGCGAGAAACGTTTCCAGCCCCGACTGATGCAAAACGTCATAGCCACCTGCACGAACCGGAATGCCATCCGGCAGGCCATCAGTAACATACGCATCTTTGTCGGTACGACAGCTTCCGTCATGGGCAAAGCGGACTTGTTCCGGCTGAAACATTTCCAGGTGGCCATCATCGACGAAGCTTCACAAATCCTCGAACCGCAAATCATCGGCATACTCTGTGCCCATGACTATAACGGTCAGTGCGCCATCGACAAATTCATCCTCATCGGCGACCACAAGCAGCTACCGGCCGTCGTGCTGCAAACAGAGAAAGATTCCCGTGTGTCCGACCCGGCCCTGACAGCCATCGGACTAACCGACTGCAGAAACTCGTTTTTCGAACGTCTCTACCACCTGCACCGGCAACATCCACAAACCGGAGCTGTCGCCATGCTCGACCATCAGGGACGCATGCACCCGGCCATCAGCGAATTTGCCAACCGGCGTTTCTATGGCGGAAAGCTCGACATCGTCCCCGTCCCCCACCAAACAGCCGAACTGGACTTCCCGCTCTACCCCGACCACACAGCAGCCCCCCTGCCCTACTTCCTCGCCCATACCCGCACGGGATTCTTCCCCTCACATACACCCCCAGCTGCTGACTCAAACAAAATCAACAGGGAAGAAGCACGCATCACAGCGCAAATCGTGGCAGGCATCTATGAACTATGTCATCTGAACCGTCTGCCGTTCCAAGCCGCCGAACGCATCGGCATCATTGTCCCATTCCGCAATCAAATCGCCCTTATCCACCATGAACTGCATGCACTGGGCATCGCAGAGACCGACGACATCACCGTCGACACTGTGGAACGCTACCAAGGTAGCCAGCGCGACATCATCATCTACTCCACCACCATCAGCCAGCCCTACCAACTTGACCTGTTGAGTGTTCCTGTACAGGATGGAGCGTTGTGGGTCGACCGTAAGTTGAATGTCGCCATCACACGGGCCAAAAAGCAATTTTTCCTCACGGGAAATGCTGCGCTCCTCGCCCGCAATGACATCTACCGCGACTTCCTGGCGACACTGACTCCCTACCAGCAAACAGACTCGGAGCAAAAACAGACGGGATTATCATGAGAATGAAGTATATTTGCAGCACACTCACGGGCTTCGACTACTCGCGGCAGACGCCATAGTCCCAGCTCGTTTTCAGACATCAACATCAAACATTCAAACACCATGAGCAAGCAATCGACAGTCGTAGGGATAGGGGAAGCACTATGGGACATGCTTCCTGAAGGAAAACAAATGGGCGGAGCACCGGCAAATTTCGCCTACCACGCATCGCAATTCGGATGTGACAGCTACGTAGTCAGTGCCGTGGGAGACGATGACCCGGGACGAGAAATCATCGCGAAGTATCACGACAAAAGACTGAAGCACGTCATCGCTACCGTACCATACCCGACAGGCACAGTCGAGGTGGAACTCGACACCAAAGGCGTGCCTTGCTACAACATAAAGGAGAACGTGGCTTGGGACAACATCCCCTATACAGCCGAACTGGAAGCCTTGGCCCAGCGGACACAAGCTGTCTGCTTCGGTTCGTTGGCCCAACGAAACGTCGCGTCACGTGACACCATCTGCCGATTCCTCGACGCCATGCCCGACATGGAGGAAACACTAAAGATATTTGACATCAACCTGCGCCAGCACTTCTACACAGAGGAAGTGCTCTGCGACTCCATGCGCCGATGCAACATTTTGAAAATTAATGATGAAGAGCTGTCGACTGTCAGCCGGATGTTCGGTCTTGCAGACTTCAGCGTGCAAGAACAGTGCCGGGCTTTGCTGGAGGAATACAACCTTCGGACGCTCATCCTCACATGTGGAGCTGATGGCAGCTATGTGTTCACTCCCGGAAGGGTCTCCTTCATCCATACTCCCCATGTGAGCGTAGCCGACACAGTGGGAGCAGGCGATTCGTTTACAGCAACATTCGCAGCTTCCCTCCTGCGGGGAGCTTCCACCGACGAGGCACACAAACTGGCCGTGGAGGTCTCGGCATACGTGTGTACCCAGCACGGAGCCATGCCCGACTTGCCACAAAATTTAGTGAGATAAATAACCGAAAAACAAAGACTTCCGAACAGGGAAGATGTCACTGCATGTAGACATCCTCCGAAGTCCCTATCCCGACCAGGCACAGCTACCTTCTATGGGAATCTCACAGCTCTACCTGTAGCACATAGACCGGTGTCGGCGCATGGTCAACCGTGCGTTCACCGTCACCCTGATAAGTGGTCTGCACAAAAATGTGCAGGCGCTTCTGCTGCTTCCACAACTCTGTGTCAAGGCTCGGCTCCCAAGCTTCCACGGAGAAGTCAGTCAAATCCTTCACGTCCCAACGGCCTTGTCTCAAATCATCCGTATAGGCCATCGAAACCTTACTACCCCGCTCAGCGTCACGGAATATGAGATAGGCCCTGTCACCATCCACCACAATGCGCGGACGGGCTATCGGTATCATCTTCGTCCCCCCGCCTTTCAGAGAGAAAGGCTGATGACGCTGCATGATTTGACGCACATTCCATTGCCGGCCGTCATGCCACACCAGACGATACTGCGGGACGTCGCTCCCGGCATCCCGCCAATAAGTCACAATGTAGGGATGCCCTGCTGCATCCGTACACATGCTGGTCTGATTGATAAGTTCGCTGTCCTGAGGTATGCGGCAGGCATATTCAGCATTGTCCTTACAAATGGGAAGGGTGTATGGCTCCCCTGTCGATTTATACCAAGTCTTCCCGCCATCGGGCGAACAAGCATAGCACAAATCATGATTGGTCTCCACCATCCACGTCTCACGCCAGACCCACGAGACATGGATAACACCTCGTCCATCCACAAAGAGTTGCCAATAGGCATTGCGCTGTCCCTCGCCGTCGATGAGCACATCCTGCACACGCTCCCAGCGACGGGTTCGAAGGTCATAACGGTTCATGACCAAGTTTCCCTTGCCTGAAGCTCCTGAACGATAAGCAAAAAGCAAACCTCCGTCCGGCATGCGATAAAACTCCGGATAAGTCACGTCATCTTCGTCGACACCCGTCATCGGCTCTTTGTCTCCTAAGCGCAAAGAGCCGGGAGCTACACTCCGACAATAATTCAACCGACCGCCGTGATGATCAAAGGCCACATGGACATACCCATCTCCGTCGACCATCATACTGATGACATTATGCGCATCAGCAACATGTCCCTGATAGGGCGAACGCTCCAGCGTCCACTCCGAATCATCCAGCGACCTCTTGCCCAGCACAACGTAACCGTCAGGGTCGTAAAAAGCAACATACTGTGTGCCGCCATCAGTCACCAACGATGCATTCCGAAAGACCGCCGTGTTCACCGACGTCTGGCTATATCCTTCCCCGACACGTATCAATTGCCCGTAGGAAAAGAGGCTGCACAGAAAAAAGAATAAAATGAAGAAATATTTCATAGCCGACATATAAAAAATGTTTAAGGGTGTGCCGAGATAGTTTTCATTGAAACTTATGCTCTCAACACACCCTCAGAAATTATCAGACAATGCTCACTTTAATGCCCGTTGAAGAACGTATAGAGAGCTATCATCACCAAAATCAGCAGTACCCACAACACGACAACGGAAGAAGAAGGCTTGGGCAACGTGCCATAATCCAAAGCATTCCCTTGAGGCTTCTTCTCAAACATGCTGATGATAAACATGCCGACACTGATAGCCACAAAGAGGTCGAACGAAAGCATCATGAAATGAGGCCATACGCCGGGATAGTCCTCTGAAGGAAAGACCCACAAATAAAGCACACCGACCAGAAGGCTGAAAGCCGTTCCGAAAGTCAGCGCGAAATTGGCAGCACGCGTCGTCGCACGCTTCCAGAACACGCCAAACAAGAACACGGCTGCCATAGGAGGAGCTATGAATCCAAGTACAGACTGGAAGACATTGAACAAATCAAGTCCTTTGATGCTATCGATGGCAATGCAAATCACAATGGATATGATGGCACCGACCACCGTCACCAGACGTCCGACACTAATCATCTCTTTTTCTGAAGCTTTCGGACGATATTTCATGTAAATGTCAATGGTAAACACCGTGCTAAGCGCATTCAATGCCGAACCTACCGTGCTGACCAATGCAGCCGTCAAAACGGCCATCACCATGCCGACCATGCCCACAGGAAAAAGATTGGTGACCAATGTCATGTAGGCTTCATCAGGATTCTGAAGTGTGGGAAAAAGAGCAAAACAGATGATGCCCGGAACGATATACAAAGGCACATCGAGAATCTTTAACCAACCCGTCAAATTCGCGCCCAACTGTCCTTGCTTCAAGCTTTTGGCTGCCAACACCGGCTGCACCATTGACTGATCGGTACACCAAAACCAGACACCCATGATGGGGTAGCCCAAAAGAATAGGCAACCACGGGAAAGCAGGGTCATCATTCGGACGGAACATGTTCCAATAATCAGACGGAACGGCAGCCACCAGGCCATCAATTCCTCCCACCTTGACCAATCCGACAATGGTCAGCGCTGCCGACACCACAATGAGCAACACCATCTGGTAGACATTCGTATAAGCCACAGCCTTCAGTCCTCCGGCTATGGTGAAAAATGCCGATACCAGCAACAGTATCAAGGCTGACTGCCACATGGGGATGTCAAATATCTGGCGTATCAAGATGCCTCCGGCAAAGAGCGTCAGCGCGAGCCAGGAAATGAGGATGGTCACAATGGTGTACCATGCCAGAATGTTTCGAGTCGACTGTCCGAAGCGTCGTCCCATAAACTCCGGCAACGTCGTGACTTTTGCCCCCAAATAGCGCGGAGCAAAAACAAACGCCAACAGGCAAATGAAGACAAACGCATACCAAGCATAGTTGCCCGACACCACACCTGTCGTGAATCCCGCACTAGCCGAAGCTATCAGCATAGACGGACCGACATTCGTCCCCCACATGGAGAAACCGATGTGATACCAGCTTAAGGAGTGTTCGGCCATGAACAGGCTACTTCCTTTCTTACGTTTCAAACTGGCCCAAATGCCGATGCCCATCAAAATGATGAAGTACGCAGCCAAAATGGCCCAGTCAAGAGGTTCCAAAAATTTCACATTCATACTTTATCAGATATTAAGGTTATGACTCATTTATTGAAGCCACGTGCCCACGCGGCCATGCTTTGATTCCGGATTTTCCATACATGCCGGCCGGCACACGAATCCTCCGAAAACAAAAAAGACACAGAAGCCAAAGCCGAATATGTCCTTGGCTTCCATGTCTATGATTCATCTTTATGCTGCTCCAATCAGAATCAGATGTTTGGCCACCTGTACGGCTGAGTTGGCATTGTCGCTGTAACCATCAGCACCAATCTCATCGGCGAAAGCCTGGTTTACAGGAGCACCGCCAACCATGATCTTCACTTTGTCACGAATGCCAGCTGCCTTCACAGCGTCAATCACATCCTTCATGTAGGTCATTGTCGTCGTCAGCAATGCACTCATGCAGAGGATGTCAGCATGATTTTCCTCCACAGCCTGCACAAACTTCTCGGCAGGTACATCAATGCCGATGTTGATTACTTCAAATCCACATCCTTCAAGCATGGAAGCCACAAGATTCTTACCAATGTCATGCAAATCGCCTTTCACTGTCCCGATGACCACACGGCCGATAGTGGCTGACGCATTCCCTTGCAAAAGTGGCTTCAGCAGCTCCAATGCACCCTTCATTGCCCGTCCGGCCATCAAGAGTTGGGGCACGAAAGCCTTGCCATCCTGAAAACGTTGGCCGATTTCGCCCATCGCCTTAATCATGTAATTATTGATGATGACTTGAGGGGGAACACCCTTTTCAATAGCTTTCTTAGTCACTTCTACTGCCGGCTCCAATTTTCCGGCTACAATCGCGTCAAATAAAGGTTTCAGCTCCTCGTCCTCTTGTTGAGAAGCCTGTACATGAATCGTTTCGTCCTGCATGGTTTGTTGTTCTTTAACTTGTTCTGTATTTGTCTTTGATGTTGTTGATGAAGATGAGCTTCTATACTCTTCCACGATACGCATAGCTTGTTCCACCTCACGCTCGTTGTGGAAATCCATTTCCAAATGCACGCCGTCAGCACCGATATTGTCAAGCAATGGTTTCAATTCATCCACCGTCACCCAACTAGCCAGGATACTCTTACCGCCTGCCAAGATACGTTTGTAGAGATCATACCACTTCGGCGAGCCTCCTTGCGGTTCGCCCACACCGGGTGTCCACTGAATCGCATTCAATTCTTCAATCTCTAACAGAGCCGGCAAGTGACGCATCGCACCCACTCCGTCGAGATGATAGAGTGTATAGTCGATCTTCTGGCATTGCTCACGAATGAAAGGTTGCACAAAACGACGATAATCTTCTTCGCTAATCATGGTCGATATGTCACTCTGGATTTTTGTCATCTTTCCAGGAGCCCAAGATGAGAAATAACAGAAAGCCATCTCGTCACCTTCGCGTATGATGTCATACAATTCATCAAACACCTGGAAATAGATGTCGTTAATCTGCTGCATCTGGTGTTCGAGCACCTCCGGTTGCATCACGGTGTCGAGCAACACCTTGTCTGTCCCTTTGATGGCAGCCAACACATCAAGCCCTTCCATCAAGTCGGGCATACCCACATAATAATGCCCCTGCGCTTTCTCTTTACATGCACGCAGCAAATCCTTGTGCAATTTCCAAGCCGCATTGTTGTCAGGGTCAAACTTGATGTCATCTGTATAATTCGGATTAGGATGAATCCAAATGGTGTCCTCTCCTCCTTCAAATACACCTCCCAGAATTGCAGCCAGCGAGCCTGGACCAAGTTGGGTATTAGCCACGGGCAACATATCTGCCAGAAGTGAACTATGCGCAACATACCAATCCAAATAAGCCGCGCGCCATTCAGGATCAAACCATTTTTGATTTAAATCCTTGGGAGGAGCCGGTGCCGGAACATCAGCATGAGGAGTTACTCCTTCCTGAAAATGTTCCCACATGTTCAGCACAATGCCTTTATGGTTCCACCAATCAATGTAGTGTTGCTTGGTTTCTTCCATATTTTTTTTCCATGTATTCATAAAACTCTGCCTTTTAAAATTATAATAGATTTTTTATTTCGCGATTATATTTCTTTTGCCATTCTACTCCTATTTCCAGATACCTCTGAAATGTTCATCAATCTTCAATGCCACGCTCTTGTCCAAATCCATCTCGTCTGTGCAGTCGACGTCTTCCGGATAAACAGGAATCACTGCGCCTTCACGCACATAAACCGGCATTTCGTCCAAAGGAACTTTGACGCCATTGAGCCATTGTCCACCTCGGAAGTGCTCTCCTGTGAAAAAATTCACCCACTCACCTTCCGGCAAATAAATGTCTCGACGGTCCTCACTGTTCATCACCGGTGCCACCAGGAAGTCATCTCCGAAATAATATTCATCGTCAATATGCCAACACATTTTGTCAGCAGGATGTTCGAAAATCAATGCACGAAGCACAGCGTATCCGCTATGAGTGGCTTTTTTACTTTGTTCATAAATATAAGGCAGAAGTTTATAACGCAACTTCCACCATTTCTTCACCATCGGAGCAATGGCCGGATAGAACCATGGTTCGCGCTTATTAGTCCCATGATAGCGCATATGCGATGAAAAGACGCCAAACTGTGTCCATCGCATGTAGACTTTATCATCGACAATCGAATTCATGAAATTGGGCAATGTGTGGAATCCGGGTACGTCATGACTCCAAAAAGCAAAGCCAGACAATCCGAAATGCAAACCACCTTTCAGCGAGCCAGCCATACCATCCCAGGAACTGCATGAATCACCTCCCCAATGGAGCGGATAGCGCTGGCAACCAGCCCAAGCCGCACGCGCCCATACGATGCCATCTCCTGTCACCTCTTTTGTAACCTCATAAGCGGCCTTTTGGTAGAGCAACGCATAAAGATTATTGAGCAACTCAGGAGACATGCCTTTATACTTCGCATCCATGTGAATGTTTTCCCCAAAGTCAGTCTTTATACAGACTACTCCCATATCGAGCAGATTTTTCAATAGCCCTTTATACCACTCCGTAGCTTTAGGATAAGTAAAGTCTATAGTTCCTGCATAGTCCAAAGCTGAAAAATTGGAACCTTCTGAAGCTTGCTGCTTAGTTAAAGGAGCAATATAATCATTCTTACGAGCTTCATCAATCTGTTCTGCATCTTCAGCCACATAAGGCAACTGCCAAAGAGACACCCGGAAGCCTTTGTCTTTCAGACCATGGATAAAACCTTTTGGATCAGGGAAACGCTTTTCATTGAACTTCCACTCACACAACCAGTCTGTACGGAACCATCCTGTATCCAAATGAATCACATCACAAGGATAATGTTCAGCACGCAAGCGGTCACAAATTTCATCCACTTCATCTGCACTAAAATAGGTCATACGGCTCATCCAAATGCCAAAACTCCAAAGCGGAGGCATCGAAGGATAGCCGGTCAAGTCCCGATAGCCACGCAAAATTTCCTCAACGGTGTCTCCGGCGATAATGAAAGCGTCTATCATTGCCTGATCGCTTAAGAATTCGACCGAGCGCGTCGACACATGGGCCAAAGAAAGTTTGCTGTGAGCACATGTGTGATAGAATGTGCCATACATACGGCTAGAAAGATAGAATGGTATATTTTTATAGGTCCGGCGATTGTTTACACCTTGCCCATCTTGATTCTTCAAGAAGAATGTATGCCCACTCAAATCCATCTTTGTAAAGCGTTCACCTGTGCCGGCAAAACATTCATCAGCCTTACACTCAAAGGATAACGTTGCACGCTCTTTATGCCCGTCCTTAACACAATAGGCCAAAGGCAGTCCATCATAACGTGGGGGTGAAAAATGATCATAAGCAGCCAGATGAATTTCGCGCTTACCATCCGGATATACCACCACATCCAACGTTTCCTGAGGAGCAGGCAACAGATCGCTCCAATGGTCCAACTTAGGTTCTTTCACATTAATCCAAGCTCGACGTACACCCTCAACCGAATATATAGTCCATTCACCATCACCAGCCTTTACCTGCAAAGGAAGTTTTTGTACACGTTCACTAAATTGAAGCATTTCAGACTGGTCTGTCATCTCCCAATCTCCAAAACCACAAAACAAACGAATTATTTTGTTGCTATATTGACGAAGAATCAATGTGTATTCTTCACGAGGAACCGAAGTGTCGGCAGCCATGTCATTGGACAAGACTTGCTTCTGAAAAGGAACTGTAATATATACATCGCCATCCTTTTCATACACAGCCGTTGGCTTGCAAGCTTTCCATAAAGATTCATTCTTCGAAAGCTCCAGGTCAAAGTCCATGAAGTCAAATAAATGATAGTTTGTTGGTCTCATACGTTTATGAATTGTTGCTTAATATTGTTTTGAGTTACGATTTCTTATACCAGCTTGCATCTTAATAGCCTCGTCTACATTGGGTCCATTCACTTTCCACACATTATGTGGGCCTGGTTGATTTGAATCAAACCGTTCTTCAGGACACCAATTATTCTCTACTGTATAACCATCCGTTGCTTCATCAAAATAGATATAGAATGCGCGGTCATTCGTCGCATAAGGTGCATCCACCAAATGTTCAATACGGTTATTACACATCACTGACCCCGGCTGATAAGATAATGTGTACAAGCCTCCGGCATCATACAGACGTTGCGCAAAATGATGTACATAATTGGCTTCTATACGATTGTTCCTCATGCCACTCTCCAGAAGAGTCCATCCCCAACCAACACAAATGCCCGAATAGTTCACATAGGATACTTCATTATGAGAAATCGTTATATCCTTCACATAACCCGCTCCTATGCCGACGCATCCCCAATCTTCATTGGTTACTTCTGTGATTAGATTGTCTTGAATTTGAATATCTGAACATAACTCTTCCATGTTAACCGGCTTAAAAGGAACATGTGTCTCAAATCCCCCATCGGGAAAAGCTCCGATAAGCAACGCAGAACCCCCGATATCCGTAAACCGACATGAACTCACCTTCGAATCACTTACAGCCCACTCATAATCGAGTCCTGTAGCACCCATGTGTTGGAACACGCAACCATCAAAATCTATATGATTGGAGCCTTTTACCGTGATTGCAGCCTCCGGACGAGCTATCCATGCCTGGTTTTCCAAAGAAGCCTTTTCCGGCAATCCGGGAATCGCAAGTTTATAAGCATCCAACAAACGAAAACCGCCCTGTAACGTGACATGCCCTTCATAAGATGGCCGATTCCATGCTGCATGTTCAAAATGAACATTCCGGAACTGAATATGTTGTATTGGACGTTCCAACGAACCATCCACCATTACCAATTTTTCTAACGCCGGGGCAATGACCGTAGCCTGACTCATATCTTCATTCTCACGAGGATAATAATAAATTCGCCCGGAAGGATATTCCTGATACCATTCACCCGGTTCGTCAAGCAGGGCAAGATCATTGACCAAGCAAAAAGAAGAATTGCCTTTTTCCCCACCAATCACAGGCTGAGGCCAGGGATGAGCAAACTCTAAATGGCTCTCAGGTTCATGAAAACGCACAATCGTCGAATCACCTCTTGCCTCCATACTCCTCACTCGAAGAATCGCTATCGCCCAACGTTGATGAACAATCATTTCCAACGATGAGGCATCCTCCAGTCCTTTCACTTTTGGAGTAGGTATGGTAATCGTCTGTTCTTGGGGGTTAAAATTCAACATACGTTCCATCACACCATCGGCAAACTGAGAAGCCCGCTGAGCTTTCTTTCCATTCACCCACATCTGGCGAAATTCCAAATGACGATTGCCAATGCGCGGAGCTTCAGCTATCCAGATTTTATTCCGCACCGAATCCGCCAATCGAGAATCAACATCTGCAAGCGGTTTCCAACCTGTAACTTGCAAACCACCGCTAATCACAGCTCTACCCTCCGATTCTATCACTGTCGGACTTTGAGCTGTTCCACTATCTTCGGGACGAAGAAACAAAGTTTTTTCCTGAAAGTATACACCCTCAGTCAAATGAATATATATACCACCATTTGCTTCAGGATTATGAAGTCGCCGCCATTCACGAGCTTGCTTTACAGCTTTTTCTATGGTCTGAAAAGGAGCCTCGCGCGTACCTTTATTATTATCATTACCTGTCGGGGATACCCAAATGTCACCAGCCCATGCTAAAGGCTGGCTTAAAAGACAGAAAGCCAACGTATATAACAACTTCTTCATCGCATATTGTGTTTTTTACATCATCATAGTTTTAGATGGAGGCAAACTTACACAAATTCTCCGGAATAAACGAATAAAAGTCATAAAATGAGATATTGCAAAGCAAAGCTTTTTTGAAATCAATGTCAACATCAACAATCATATAATAAAAAAGAAGCTATCTTACATTAGATAGCTCCTTTCTTCCAAACTTGTAGCGCCTACGGGAATCGAACCCGTGTTCCATGCGTGAGAGGCATGTGTCCTAGCCGCTAGACGAAAGCGCCTTCTTATACGTTGCGGAAGCTGGGGGATTCGAACCCCCGGTACGGGAAATCCGTACGGCAGTTTAGCAAACTGCTGGTTTCAGCCACTCACCCAAACTTCCTTCCCTCCGCATTTTCAGAGAGAGGTTCCTGGCGGATTCGAACCGCCGTGGACGGTTTTGCAGACCGCTACCTAGCCACTCGGTCAAGGAACCTTTACTTTATAGGTCTTTGCTGTTTTTGTAAACCTTGTTTCCTTGGTTTTGCGGTTGCAAAGGTAGTACATTTTTTTATATCTCCAACTATCCACAGCAACTTTTTCTGCTTTTGGGCTTACTTTTTTCACAATGCCTGCGCTTTTCACGCAGCTGCCGATGAAGCTCACAGCCCGTGGGGCAACCGGCACAAGGATCATTTCCATCCTTTATGCCGTTGAATATCCGATAGATACGAATTCCTACCCATGCCAAACAACCGATACCGATAAGAATGACTATGATTTGTTGGAAGTCCATTTGCTTTTTTACTCCTTTCTATAGTTAGAAGAACAACAACCCTATCTGATAAACTGCAAACGATACAAGCCAGGCCAGCATCGTCGTATAGCCTGCTGTGAACAAAGCCCACTTCCACTTCCCTGTCTCACCCTTGATGGCTGCAATAGTCGCGATACAAGGGAAATAAATAAGGGTGAAGAGCAGATAACAAAATGCCACAAGAGGGGTAATGTCCAACCGTTGTGCCAACTGTACACTATCAACATTGCCGTTGTCGGCATAAAGAACCCCCAGTGTACTAACCACCAACTCTTTGGCTCCTGTACCTGTGAGCAAGCCGATGCTCATCTTCCAGTCAAAGCCTAATGGCTCCATAACCGGTTCAATCGCTTTACCTATCATACCGATGTAGGAATTCTCCTGTTGGACAGCCTGGGTGGGATAAGCATCATGATTGGGATAATAGCCCAAAAACCAAATAATGATGGATGCTATCATGATAATTCCTCCCATTTTCTTCAAATACAGGCGTCCTTTCTCCCAAGTATGGCGCAATATTGATTTAGCCGTCGGCATACGATAAGGAGGTAGCTCCATGACAAAAGGTGTATCATCGCCTTTCACTAAAAAACGACTAAACAAACGTGCCATCAGAATCGCTAAGATAATGCCAATGGCATAGAGTGAGAACAACACCAAGCTGGCATGATTCGGGAAAAACGCACCGATAAGCACCAGATAGATGGGCAAACGCGCACTGCATGACATCAACGGCGTGATGAGCATCGTCACCAGACGGGCTTTGCGGTTTTCAATCGTACGCGAAGCCATAATCGCGGGGACATTACAGCCAAATCCCATGATAAGGGGAATAAATGACTTTCCATGCAACCCCATCTTATGCATAAGTTTATCCATAATAAAGGCGGCACGTGCCATATAACCCGAATCTTCCATAATAGATATGAAAAGATAGAGAATCAGGATGTTGGGCAGAAACACAATGACACTGCCCACACCACCGATGATGCCGTCGACCACCATGTCTTTCAGCGGGCCTTCCGGCATATAACTTTGCACCAGATTGCCGAGTTGTTCCACAAGCCACTCAATGCCCTGCATCGGATAGTCACCCAAGACATAAGTGCCTTCAAACATGACATAGAGCAAGAAAAAGAAAAACGGGAATCCCCACAAACGGTGTGTGACAATGGAGTCGATGATTTTTGTAGTCTGTTCCTTTTGCTGGTGATTGTCCACATACGTCTCCCGAAGAGCACCTTCGATGAAGCCATACTTGGCATCTGTCAATGCCGACTCACTGTCTTCGTTGAGCGTCTCCTTGACGCGTCTTGCAGCCTTATCACGTATATTCAGGATTTCCCCACCATTGGGCAATTGTCTGATAATGTTTTCTATCTGACTGTCATTTTCCAACAGTTTAATAGCCAGAAATCGTGTAGAGTATTTGTAACGTATGTCTTCGTTTTTACAGATGACCTTCTTCACATCCTCTATGGCTGCTTCCAATTCCGGACCGTGATTGATGTGAATATGGCGATAGGAATGGCGTTCCTTGGGATTTCCGTTTTCATAATTATGAGTGAAATCAGCCATATGCTCTTCATGCACGGCTTCATGCACGTCTTTCTTATGCCAATCTTGCAGCTCTTTCAGGATTTGCGGATTGATTTCCCCCTTATCGTTCAGGAAGTCGCCCCCTTCATAAATATTGATGACCACATGAAACAAATGATCTATGCCCTTATTCGTCCGGCATACAGTCGGGACCATCGGCACTCCCAGCAATTTTCCAAGCATACGATAGTCCAGCTTATTGCCACTTGCTTCCAACTCATCATACATATTGAGCGCCACGACCATACGCACGTTCATGTCTATAAGCTGGGTCGTCAGATACAGATTGCGTTCCAAGTTGGAGGCATCGACGACATTGATGATGACGTCCGGCGTTTCTTCAATGATATGCCTGCGCACATAAACTTCCTCCGGTGTATAAGCAGAAAGAGAATAAGTGCCCGGCAAATCCACAATGCGAAACTTGTAACCTTGAAATTCAAAATGTCCTTCCTTGGCGTCCACCGTCACACCGCTGTAATTGCCCACATGTTCATGTGCTCCAGATGCGATGTTAAACAAAGACGTCTTTCCACAGTTGGGATTTCCGACCAAGGCGACATTTATGGTACGCCGTTTGTCGCGGGCCATATCTTTCAATTCCTGCTCTAAAGGAACATCTTCAGCTATGCCCTTCCTAAACTCGTTATTGATTTGTTCTTTCGCTTCATTTTCACTGATAATTTCAATCATAGACGCCTCTTGGCGACGCAAAGAGACCTCATAACCTAGAATTCGATATTTTATAGGGTCTTTCAAAGGAGCATTCAAGAGTACTTCCACTGTATTGCCTTTAATGAAGCCCATCTCTACAATGCGCTTGCGAAAGCCTCCATGTCCAAGCACCTTTACAATAACTCCTTTTTCTCCTGTTTTCAGTTCTGACAATCGCATATTTATCGGTTTACTATTTTTTTCGCGCACAAAGTTATTTTTATTCTTGCTACACTGCAAATCTATTTAGAACGTTTTTAAATAAGCATTCCACAATACCTACTTCTTGGTATTTACACCTCCTCGGCTATGCAAACGAGGGCCTCTGAAAAAAAGAGAAAAACAGTCTGCATGCCGACAGTTGGGTTAAGATAAATGTGTACTTTTGCAGCATGTTTACTAGACAAATAGCCAAATTCATCGCATCCGAACGATTGTTATCACACGACGCACGGGTATTAGTCGCACTGAGTGGAGGCGCTGACTCTGTCGCTTTGTTCTGCGTACTCAAGCAACTGGGTTATGCACTTTCCGCCGTGCATTGCAACTTTCATCTGCGCGGCGCGGAATCTGACCGCGACGAAACTTTCGTGCGTGACCTTTGCAGAAAAGAGCATGTACCTCTGGAAGTGGTGCATTTCGATACCATAGCCTATGCGGCCCGCCACAAAATGTCCATCGAAATGGCCGCACGTGAACTCCGTTACGAGGCATTTGAGACTCTGCGAAGAGAACAAGAGGCGGAAGCCATCGCCGTGGCCCACCACCGGGATGACAGTGTGGAAACACTCCTGCTAAACCTCATCCGCGGAACTGGCATCAATGGGCTGAAAGGCATCCGGCCCAGAAATGGCTATGTGATACGCCCACTGCTGGCGGTGTCGCGACAAGACATCACGGACTATCTGGAACGCATCGGACAAACTTATGTGACCGACAGCACCAATCTGCACGACGACTATACCCGCAACAAAATCCGCTTAAACATCCTCCCTCTGATGGAACAAATAAATCCTTCGGTCAAAGACAGCTTGACAGAAACTGCCGCAAGACTGAACGAAGTAGCCATCCTATATAATAAGGTGATGAAAGCAGAGACACAATGCATATCCACCCATCTGCCTGACGGCACCCTGCGCATCGACCAAACAAAATGGCAAGCAAGCGACACGCCCAAGAGCTTACTCTACGAGCTGCTGTCTCCCTACGGATTTCGCCCGGCGCAAATCGATAACATTTGCCTCTCAGCCAGACACACACCCGGACGACGCTTCCGATCTGCCACACACGAAGTGCTGAGCGACCGCGGCTGCTGGTTGCTCTACCGGCTGGACACTCCGGAAAACGTATCTTTTGAAATCAACACACAGGACGGCTACCGCACATTGCCTGGAGACGCAAGACAGCTGGCATGGGACACGATTGACATCACACGTTTCGAACTATCACGCTCGAAAGCCGTCGCCTGCCTGGATGCCGGCAAACTGTCGTTTCCGCTGACAGTCCGCCATGCAGCCCAAGGAGATAAGTTCATCCCCTTCGGCATGAAAGGGAAAAAACTACTGAGCGACTACATGACCGACCGCAAATTCTCACTCCGGCAGAAAGAGCAGCAATGGGTCGTGTGCTGCGGAGAACAAATTGTCTGGGTCGTCGGCGAACGCATCGACGAGCGTTATCGTGTGACGGAACAGACGCGCACGGTGCTTCGTATGACAATCAAGGACGACAGCCCGCTTCCCGCATGTATATCTGAAAAATCCTAGAAACACATGTAAAAAATGTCTAGATGTACATCTGGATTTTCCCGGATGCACATCTAGACATCTATAATCTATCATATCTCAACTTCTCGCCGTTCAGAAGCGATAGCCCAGCGTCAAGACGGCACGATTATTGGCGTGTGTCACACTGGCTGTCGGGTCAGGCTCGTCAAAGACATAATTCGTGTACGGATGGAAATCAGCTTTCTGGTGCGTGTAGACATAAGCCATGTCTGCATAGAATCCGCCAAAACGGAATCCCAATCCGAAGCTCAAGTTGTGAGCTTCAAAATTGTTCATGAAATCCACGTCTGTATTGATTCCCTGAGGGTCGTTAAACTTAAAGGCATTCTTATCATAAAGAGCACCCATATAATTATAGCCCACGCGCAAACTCATGTCGTCCAGCACACGTGCTTCCAGACCTATACGGAACGAGCTGACGCCCTTGAGGTCCTCACTGATGGTCTGATTGGCCCCATCCAAGTTATACCCGCCTGTGTCACGAAACTTGGCCGAAGAGTAATCGGCATACTCATACTCGGCATCTAAGGCCACATTCTGCCCAAACGTATAAGCCGCGCTCAAATTGAACTTCCACGGTGTGCGCAAGTTGTAGTCATACCAATCGACATACCCTTCCGTGTCGACGGACCAATCCTGGCCTTCCAGCCCGAACATCGTCATACGCGACGAAAAGACATCACTCAGATTATACCACACCGTAGTGTGCACGGCCAAGCCTATACGCAACGGCGAATACTCAAACGGGCGGACGATGATGCCAAACTTAGCATCCAGACCCGAACCTTCCAAGCGATACCAGTTCTCCAAGTTCATCGTCGGCATGTCGACCGAACCTGTCAAATCTTCATAGTAGGAGGAATAACGTCTATAGTCTACATCATAGACACCAATCGTCAAGCCCAAATAGACACGGTCCTTTACATTCAAGGCGACATTGAAGTCGTAGGCATTGATGCCTCCGCGATTTTCGCTGCGGAAACCTATGCGGTCGGCATTCCAATAATAAAAGTCACCGGAAGCCTCATCGCCGGTCACGAAGCCAGTCATGCCTCCCATGACGTTCAGCCAGCCGTAGTTGGAGTTGCCGAAAGGATTATCGTCCCCGTCCAGCACAGTATTGAAATCAGCCGGCGTATTTCCCAGGGCGAGCAGGCTGCCGACCATGCTGCGAGAGAGAGACTCATTGTTGGGCGAAAGGCCTCCCATTTGAAACTTGCTGTTGAAATTGTTCACCTTCCGATAATTGAAGCCGAAATTTAAAAAGCGTACAGCCGTGCGATTACCGATTTTGCTTGAATAGACAAAACCTATCTGGTCAAAGGAAAACTTTGAAACATTGTCCTTATGGCTTTCCCCGTTGAAGCTGGATTCCGACGAGGGATTGAACCATCCCACAGTGAATGCCACATCGCTGCTGCGATAAAGTCCGATGCCGGCCGGATTGGTCGACATGGTGGAAAGGTCGCCGCCCAATGCGCTCATGGCACCACCCATGCCTACGAAGCGGGCAGTCCCGTTGAGCTGGTTTTCCATCAAGATTCCGGCATTGTAGGAAGTCTGTGCCTGGGCTGTCAGCGCCAAGGTTCCCATCAGTGCCAAAGCATAGAGTTTGTATCTTTGTTTCATACTTTTATCTCATTGTTTAGATTCATAATGTTGTTTCCTTGCAGTCGCCTGTCTCATCGGCGCGAACGGGAACCTCCTCCACCCGTGTTCACTCGTCCACGGCTGCCACCGCCAAAGTTGCTACGATTGAAGGAGCTGCGATTGAACGAACTACGGTTAAACGAGCTACGTTCCGACGACGAACGATTCTCTACCGAACGGGTGCGCTCGACATTGTTGTTCCGCCGCGTACTGCTCGGACGTGTGTAGTCCAAGCTTCGCGGACGATTGGTCGTCGGACGCATGTAGGAAGAATTGCCGCGCGTACCGTTGTTCACACGCGAACCGGACATAGACGGACGGACCACACGCCCCGTTGCTGAAGAACGCAACACGCTGTTACTGCGTTGACGGTCGCTCAGCGCACGTGCGTTAACACGTCCGCTGCGGACACTGCTGACACTCGGACGACCACTCGTCGCCGACGGACGCGATGCAGCCCCGCGCCATGCGTGACGGTTGAAGTCCTGCCCGCGACGACTGTCAGTATAGCTCACGTAACCACCCGGTCTGTGCGGGTAATAGTGATGAGGATGATGCCATCCCCAGTAGGGAGCATCCCAATAAGGTCTATGCCAGGCGTAATAGTAAGGGTCACCCCAATACCAGCGGTTCCAATACCAGGAAGACCACGGGTCATACCGCCAACTCCACCACAGCGGATTGGAGAAGGTGGGGAACACGTAGGCATAAATGCCATCGTCATACACGTTCCAGTCCCACGACGGAAAGAGCGCCGTGCCATAGACCACATCCCAATAGAGCGGGCTGCTCACGGGAATGGCATAAGCCGGATTCTGGAAACGGATGAGACGCACGGCATACTCGTAGTCATCGGGCGAACCTTCAAACTCCCCGCCGACCCAATGGCCCGGCAAGTCGCTGTCTGGATGCTCGTCAATATATAAAGTATCATTTTCAATGGAAAAATCGTTTTTTCCGGCCACATATTCACGACGGTTGTATTCGTCGATGTCACGTTCACGCCCGGTATAGTCGCGCACGATAACCGTCCCGACATTGCCGATGTTCACCTGCTGAGCTTTGCCCAGCACTTCGCCGGCCGACTTAGCTTCCACTTTTTCGGTTTTCTTTTCTTCCTTCTGCTTTTTCGGGACGAAATAAATGTCATCGCCCGGACTCTGTGCCGATACCACCCACGGCAACAGGGCCATCATCGTTACCAGTAATGCAATCTTTTTCATATCGTCTAGTCTCCTTTCGTTCTGTTGAAAAAACAGTCTCTTGGGCAGCCTTCCTTTCGGCCCGGGAGCGGTCTCCTTTCCGTCCTCGGACGGACTCTAGTCCGTGGTCGGGCGGTCTCCTTTCCGCTCTCACGCCGCATAGAGAGGATGATTCGGCCCAATTCGACGTATGCAAAGATAAAAAGTATTCGATTGCAAAACGGAGGATTTTCCCTATTTATGCGTAGGGAATTCCCGCTTTTTATGGTCCACATCCACTTCCGACAGATTATTTCTGCAACTTCCTTGATGCTTTCATTTAAAAAGACTTATTTTTGCATAACTCAAAACTACAAGAACTGTAACGCATTATTCAAACACTCATGAAATATTTAGAAGTCACATTCCATACCCAGCCATGCACCGAGACGGTGAACGACGTGCTGTCGGCTCTCTGTGCCGAAATAGGTTTTGAAAGCTTTGTCGAATGCGAAGGAGGCATCCAGGCATATATCCAGACCCCGCTATATGACAGGAAGATCGTGGAAGACATGTTGTCCGACTTTCCGCTTGAAGGAACACACATCGTTTTTGAAACAAAGGAAACAGAAGACAAAGACTGGAACGAGGAATGGGAGAAAAACTTCTTCCAACCCATCGTCATCGGAGACCGCTGCGTCATCCACAGCACGTTTCACCACGATGTGCCGCAGGCGGAGTATGACATCGTCATCAATCCGCAAATGGCCTTCGGCACAGGACATCACGAGACGACCAGCCTTATCCTGGAAGAGCTGCTCGATGCTGATCTGACAGGCAAATCTGTGTTGGACATGGGGTGCGGCACTTCCATCCTGGCCATCCTGGCCGCAAAGCGGGGAGCTTATCCTGTGACAGCCATCGACATCGATGATTGGTGCGTGAACAACTCCCGTGACAACATCGCCCTGAATCAAGTGGAAGGCATTACCGTGGAACTGGGCGACGCTTCCAAGCTGAAAGGACGCCAACCTTTTGACATCATCATCGCCAACATCAATCGAAACATCCTGCTGGCCGACATGGCACAGTATGCGGCCTGTATGCACCCGGGGTCAGAAATCTATATGAGCGGATTCTACGTGGATGACATCCCAGCCATCCGTGCCGAAGGTGAACGTTTAGGCATGGAATACCTGCATCATAAAGAAAAGAACCGTTGGGCCGAAGTGAAACTACGCATGAAATGACATCCTGCGATTGCATCATAACACCATAAATATAATACCAACAGACATGGACACTTCTAAAACACCAAGCGTGGAAGAGCTGATGCGCCATCTCAAATATTTGCAACTGCTCAGCAACCGCTTTCCCACGATTGCCGCAGCCAGCACCGAAATCATCAACCTGGCTGCTATCCTAAACCTTCCGAAAGGGACTGAACACTTTCTGAGCGACGTGCACGGCGAACACGAAGCATTCCGGCATGTGCTGAAGAATGCTTCGGGGGCCGTCAAACGAAAAGTGAACGAAATCTTCGGCAACACACTGCGTGAAATCGAGAAAAAGGAAATCTGCACGCTTATCTACTATCCGAAAGAAAAGCTGCAACTTGTGAAAGCCTGCGAGACTGATATGCGCGACTGGTATCTGACCACACTCAACCAACTGGTACGTGTATGCCGGACGGTGTCATCCAAATATACACGTTCGAAGGTACAGAAAGCACTGCCTCCTGAATTTGCCTACATCATCCAGGAACTGCTACATGAATCGTCAGACGAACCGAACAAGCACCAATACTTCAACGTCATCATCAACACCATCATCGAGACGCATCGTGCTGACCAGTTTATCATCGCTCTCTGCAACCTCATCCAACGGCTGGTCATCGACTCGCTCCACATCATCGGCGACATCTATGACCGCGGCCCGGGTGCTCATCTCATCATGGACACACTATGCCACTATCACAACCTGGACATCCAGTGGGGCAACCATGACATCTTGTGGATGGGTGCTGCAGCCGGCAACGAATGTTGCATAGCCAACGTGCTACGTACTTCTCTACGCTATGCCAACCTCGTGACGTTGGAAGACGGCTATGGCATCAACCTACTGCCTTTAGCCACTTTTGCCATGGACACGTATGCCAATGACCCATGCAGAAGTTTCTGTCCTAAGATAGAAGATGGAGACAAGACGCACAACGAGCGCACCTGCCGCCTCATCGCACAAATGCACAAAGCCATCAGCATCATCCAGTTCAAATTGGAAGCTGGCATCATCAAACGGCATCCGGAATTCAACATGGAGTCACGCAACTTGCTAGGACTTATCAACAGGGAAAAAGGTGTACTTCTGTATGAAGGCAAAGAATATGAAATGAACGACATGAACTTCCCCACCGTCGACCCGAAAGACCCTTATAAGTTGACAAAAGAAGAGGAAGAGGTCATCCGGAAGTTGCACTGCTCGTTTATCGGCAGTGAGAAACTGAAACGGCATGTCCACTGTCTGCTCACACGTGGAAGTATGTATCTAAGCATCAACTCCAACCTCCTCTATCATGCCTCAGTCCCACTCAATGAAGACGGTTCACTGAAAGAAGTCCGCATACAAGGAAAACCCTATAAAGGCAAACAGTTGCTTGACAAAGTAGACAGCCTTGTACGCTCAGCCTTCAGTGACGAGCCGTTGCCGGAACAGCAGTTTGCCATCGACTACATCTGGTACTTATGGTGCGGCAAAGACTCTCCACTGTTTGACAAAGCCAAAATGGCAACTTTCGAACGTTACTTTGTCAAAGACAAAGAACTGCACAAAGAAGAGAAGGGAGCCTACTACACCATGCGCGACAATGAACAAGTGTGCGATATGCTCCTGGATGAATTCAACGTGAAAGGAGAGCACCGCCACCTCATTACCGGGCACGTGCCCGTGAAGACCAAAAAAGGTGAAAAACCTGTCAAAGCAAACGGAAAACTCATCGTCATCGACGGTGGTTTCTCCAAAGCCTACCAATCTGAAACAGGCATTGCAGGCTATACGCTGGTCTATCACTCACGCGGACTTCAGCTCGTCCAACACGAACCTTTCACTTCCACCCAAGAGGCTATTCGCGAGGGAAAAGACATCATCTCATCCACACAACTGGTGGAACTGAGCAGTCAACGCGTCATGGTGCGCGACACAGACAAAGGGCGTGAACTGGAACAGCAAATCAGTGACTTGGTCCTGCTGCTGGCCGCCTATCGTAAAGGTATCGTCAAAGAAAAAGGCCAATAAACTCCCGATTGCACTTAGCTCTCCCCGCGAACATAAAACAAGCGTGTGCCGCGACCTGACTTGTCAAGCTTGTCACGGCACACGCTTATTGGCTCTGTATATCTCTTCCCGAATCGCTCAATTCGAGGGTGAATCTTCTTTCACATAACTGGCAAAACCATACGAATGCCTTTTCGAGAAATCATTTATGGCTGATGAAGAGACTTTGCCCTGTTCACGCAACCTACGCTGACTCTCGTTGTCTCGGGCATATTCACGCAAAGTCTTGCGCTCGCCCGACTTGTAAAGCGAACTTTCCAAGACCTCATAGTCCAATAAATTGCCTACTGGAGTGAGATGGGGCAACAACTTCTGCTCCAAAAGTCCCCTGAAAGCTCCTTCATACTCACAGCAAACTTTCCCTCCTGATTGAAAAATACGATAAGTAAAGTTCGACCAGGCCGTGTGAATGACGATTTCTTTCGGCAAAATCTCGGCTATTGCCTCTAAGTCATAGGCAAGGTCACGGATTTTGATAATTTTTTTACCGGGCAAGTACTGAATCTGGCTTGCCCAAAAGTCGGAATTGGAGAGTTGATCTATAATATCATTTAAGCTCTCCCTAATTGTAAACTGTATTTTCATAGTAGCTGCCTTTCTGCAAGGACTTTATATAACATTAAACATATCTCTGGCGTAAATATAGCCGAAAAAAATGATACAATGAAATAGCAGTTATTCTTTTTTAACATCAATAATTCAATATACCTATAAATAGGTAAGAAGGAAACCGGAGACAAGTCGCATAAGAATCCACAGCTTACAAATAATATACAATTACCCTCTGCTTTCCACTTACTCGAAACGGATAGATTTTGCCGGGTGGATGCGTGAAATCAAATAAGAAGGACCTATCAACATCAAGACTGAAAGAAACAGCGTACAAACATTAAGCAAAAGCCATAGACCGACATTGAAATGGATAGGCATTGCATCCAAATAATAACTGGCTGGGTCCAACTTCACCCAACGCAGGTATTTCTGGGACAGACAAAACAGAAGAGCCAGCACATTACCCCACAACATGCCTTTCCCGATAATAAACACTGAAAAATACAGAAATATCTCACGGATGGAACGATTGCTTGCTCCCAGCGCTTTCAGGATGCCTATCAGATTGGTGCGCTCCAGGATGATAATCAGCAGACCGGAAATCATCGTGAAGCCAGCCACTCCCAACATCAGCACCAGAATGACCCACACCGTCATGTCAAGCACGCCAAGCCACGCAAACAACTGCGGATTGAGGTCTTCTATCGTCTGCGTAAAATAAGTGTTCCCATAGCAATCGACCAGCGTGTCGACGACCTCCGACACCGCATCACGCATATCATCCAAACGGTCATAATCGGAGATGGACAACTCCACCCCACTCACTTGGTCCGGCTGCCAGCCATTCAGCCGATTCACCGTGTAGAGGTCGCCTATCAAAAAGAGCTTGTCGTATTCCGAAAAGTTCGTTTCGTAAATGCCGGCAATCTTCAATCGACGAGCCCGCACATTTTCTTGTATATAATAAGTATAAATGGCATCCCCCACTTCCAAATGAAGCTTGTCAGCCAACAAGCGGGAGATGAGCACCTGGCTGGACGCCACCGTATCGGAGAACACAGGAATGTCCCCAGCCACAAGATATTGACGGAAAAAGTCCAAATCATACTCAGGCCCCACTCCTTTCAGCACCATGCCTTGATAGTCGCTATCCGTCTTGATGATGCCGGGCTTGGTGGAAAAACGCTGCACATGGGTCACGCCGGCTACACGCCGCAACTCTGTCAACAGCGTATCATTGGCCGATATGGGGAATGTCTCATACGACTGCGTACCACGAAAATTGCTCACCTGAAGATGTGAACCGAAGCCGATGACTTTCGAGCGCACTTCATCCTTGAAGCCGATGAGCACACAGACCGACACAAGCATGACGGCCAACCCCAAAGCCATCCCCACCATCGCGATGCTGATGGCCGGCTTGGCCACCTGCCGTTTGCCCTCGCCCTGCGCATACATGCGGCGCGCCAGAAAAAACTTATAGTTCATCATCAGCTCCTTTCTTCCGTCATTTCGTCATTACTCAAAACGTCCTTCCGGGATAAGCCTCCAAAGCCTTCCGCAAGACAAACAAGGCCCGCACCAAATCTTCCTTTTTCAGCACATAAGCTATGCGCACCTCATCACGTCCTGCACCCGGAGTCGTGTAAAACCCAGAAGCCGGAGCCATCATCACCGTCTCGTCCTCGTAAGAAAACTCGGACAAACACCATGCACAGAACTTCTCACTATCATCCACCGGCAGGCGGGCAACCGTATAGAATGCTCCCATCGGAATGGGAGAATAGACGCCCGGAATACGGTTCAACCCATCTATCAAGCATTTGCGGCGTTCCACATATTCGTCATACGTATCGCGCAGATATTCATCCGGCGTGTCCAGCGACGCCTCCGCCGCAATCTGACCGATCAAAGGAGGGCTCAATCGAGCCTGGCAAAACTTCATCACTGCCTGACGCACAGCCTTGTTCTTCGTAATCAAAGCACCGATGCGGATGCCGCATTCCGAATAACGTTTCGACACTGAATCTATCAACACGACGTTGTCCTCAATGCCTTCCAGATGGCATGCCGAGATATAAGGAGAGCCTGTGTAGATGAACTCGCGATAGACTTCATCGGAGAAAAGATACAAATCATATTTCTTCACCAAGTCGCGTATTTGGTTCATCTCACGACGAGTGTACAAATATCCCGTCGGATTGTTCGGATTGCATATCAGGATAGCTTTGGTGCGTTCATTGATAAGTTCCTCAAACTTTTCCACCTTCGGCAATGAAAATCCTTCGTCGATGGTGGTCGTGATGGTGCGGATGACGGCACCCGCCGAAATGGCAAAGGCCATGTAGTTGGCATACGCCGGTTCGGGCACAATGATTTCATCGCCCGGATTCAGACACGAAAGGAATGCGAAAAGGACAGCCTCCGAACCGCCCGTAGTGATGATGATGTCATCAGCATCCAGATGAATGTCAAAGCGGCGGTAATAGCCCGTCAGCTTCTCACGATAGCTGCGATAGCCCTGGCTGGGACTGTATTCCAAAATCTTACGGTCTATGTTTCGAATCGCGTCCAATGCGACCTGAGGCGTCGGCAAGTCTGGCTGACCGATGTTCAAATGATAGACATGGATTCCGCGCTGCTTGGCAGCTTCGGCCAAAGGGGCCAGTTTCCGAATAGGGGAAGAGGGCATTTCCATCCCTCGTACTGATATTTGTGGCATAGAATAAGTGTCTTAATAAAATTGCCTTGCAAAGATATAGGCTGAGGACTTATGTGGCAAACAAAACACCAGTTTTATTACCTTCCAATGGCATTTTGACAGTCTGCATCTTCATCGCCTTTCATACAGGAGACGGCAACAAAAACCGTCCGTGTCTACCCTCTATTCCGTCCGAGGACGCAAAGGAGTCCGCTCTCGGGCGGAATAGAGGATAAGCACGGACGGAGTAAAGGGTAAGCCGGCATCACATTTAGCGGCCTACAAATGCGCTTTGTATCAGGACGTTCAATCCAAAGGAATGATTTCGCCGATGACCGGGCATGCCACATGCAGGGAATCATGCTGCATCAGCCTCTCCACATTGTGCAATGGTTCGTCCCAAGGATGCCTTGCCAAGGCAAATTTAGAATGGTGCACCGTGACGGTCTTTCGCGCTCCCACATCCCGGACTGCTTGTTCCAGCTGCCTGGGCATGGTGTGGATATACCGCCACGCTTCATTATACTGCCCATTTTCCAATATAGCCAAGTCGATGTCTCGATGCTGCTTACCTATGTCAGCAAAATGCGCGTCATAACCTCCGTCGCCGCCGATATAGACTTTTGAAGAAGGCGTATCGAGCAGAAATGAGGCCCACAGTGTCTGGTTGGCGGTCAGTCCGCGACCGGAAAAGTGGCGTGACGGGAAACAACTGACCGTGAATCCATCAGTCAACTGACGGCATTCTCCCCAATCCATCTCCACCAGCCGGCCGGGCTCAAAACCCCAGTACTCGAAATGCTCTCCCACCCCCAGCGGGCAGATGACCCGTCCGATGCGAGACCTTAATTGCTTGACAGTCCGATAGTCCAGATGGTCCCAATGGTCATGCGAGATAATCAAGTAGTCGATGTCGGGCATGTCTTCAGGTTTATAAATATCAGTCCCGGGAAAGGGTTTATTGACAAACGTCAGCGGAGAGCCCGTGTAGAACACCGGGTCGACCAAAATCTTCTTACCGCTCAGTTGCAAGAGATAGGACGAATGCCCGAACCACACCATGCAGTCTTCCTCCGGAAGATTTTTCAAGTCAGTCTTTATGACCGGCACAGGATTCTCAGGCACAATGCCTGTCTTTTCTCCAAAGAGAAAACTCCACATCGCCTGCACGCGATTGGCCTGTGAAGTCATCAACACCGTGGGATGGAGATTCTTAAACTCCCCGTCCCTGTAATTGGGCGAACGCTTGATGCGCTCCAGCCGCTCTCCGCGAGGCAGACGCCCGAAGCTCGGTTGGTTGATGAAAGCAATGACGATTGCAGCCAGCACGACGACTGTCCCCGCAATCCAACATAGCCATGTCATAATGTATTGTTTCTTTTTGTTCATTTCATCGATTTATTCACACTGCGAAAATAGTATATTCACAGCACTTGGCAGATAACTATATTACGGATATACTAACCTTGATTACGGTTTCTCCTGCGGACGTATGGTGAACTGCCTTAATGCCTCCAAGTCGCCATTGAACACATTCATGTCCACCCTGCCGTGAATGCCGGGCAAACGCCCCATGTCCGTATGTTGCCAGAAAGCCCACTCACCCTGATAAGTCAAGGAGTCAACATAATAATGAGCTATCCAAAACGGATAAGCATCAAGCGAATCATCGTTCAAGAAGCGTTCTTTAAATTTACGGGACGCATAGATAATCGGCTTCACGCCATAATGCTTCTCGACCCGCTTCAACCACGTCTTCACCTCCAGACGTAACGAGTCTTCTCCATAATCACCTCGTGTCTCCACGTCAAGCACCGGAGGCAGGTCGTCAGCCAATAGCTCCACATGGTCACAAAAAAAGTCAGCCTGCTTCTCAGCCGGAGACGTGTTGCTGAAAAAATGATACGCTCCCCGTATGAATCCATTCTCACGCGCTTTTGCAAAATTTTGCTGGAATGCAGAGTCCACCCAGTCCGAACCTTCTGTCGCTTTCATGAACACGAAGTGAATGCCCGAACCTGTATGTTCGGCTTTTGCCAGTTTTTCCCAATCAATCTCTCCCTGATGGTGCGAGATGTCAATGCCGTGCACCACCGGACGCCCCGCATAGGTGTCACCAAAATCCCAACGATAAAAATAAGGTTTCAGATAATAGACATAGACAAAACAAAGATAAGCCATTGCCACGACTCCGGTCACAGCCCAAATGAGCCATCGCGGAGTTTCTCCCCACAGACGTTTCTTCGGCTGCGCCTTCTTCGCCACGTTTCTCTTTTGCCGGACTGCCGCCTTTTGGCGGGGCTTCCTGCTTTGTCCGGACACAGAGCTTTTGGGTCTGCGAGGTTTACGTTCCGGCTTGTTTTCTGCTTCCAATGTTTTCTTTACTACCATATTTTTCTTGTCAGGGTCTCACTCAAAAAAGACGCAGACCTTCACTTCTTGAGAAGTGAAAATCCACGTCTTTTCTCTTCATATTCCAAAACTTCCATCAATCAGCCTTTTCAAGCTGCAAGGTTATAGTCGGTCTGTCACACAGTTCTGACGGGCCGAAATACTGTATTGGACCGGGATAGATAAAAGCTGTCTCCCGAGCCCATTTGTCACGATGTGCAGCAAATGTCTTGAAGGGCTTTCCATCCAAATCGACCAACGCTTTCTTGATGACCGGATGATTTTTTCCTCTACGGCGTTCCATGTTCAGCATCATGCTCAAGGGGGCACCGCCGGCTATCCATTCATCAGCCGGAGCGACTGTGTTGCGCACCGAAGCCATGTACCCGGATTTACCGGTCACAATCAGTTGGGCGGCAGCATATCCTAATGAGTAACAATAGTTCGCATCATAGTTTGAAGGGAATCCGCACCGTCCCTCATAACCGAGAAAATGATGTTGCGTGGCAAACTTCCCGACATACTTTCCTTCAGCCTTCCATTGGGCCAATTTTGTACCCACCATAGACGATAGAAGCACTTCCGTCTCAATGCGTGAGACACAGACATTGCCATGCGGGTCGCGGTCCAGTGTCAACTGATTGGCCACGCTCTCCGGCAGACTGGCAAAAATTGAAGCATTTTCAGGCGACAGTTTTGAGATGACCCAGTTGCGTTGCTCTGACGACTTTGTCGTCTGTTGTTCCGTGCTGTCTGCCAAAAGCTCATTCAATTCTGCAATCAGCTTTTTCATTGCCGGGATGAATTCGATTAGTCCTTCCGGTATGAGCACCGTGCCAAAATTCAGCCCTTTGGCTGCACGTTCGGCAACGACACTGGCGATGTATGTCACCACATCATCCAAAGTCATGTTTCTGGCAGCGACTTCTTCAGAAATAATACAAATGTTCGGCTGTGTCTGCAAAGCGCACTCCAAAGCGATGTGTGAGGCCGAACGCCCCATAAGCTTGATGAAATGCCAATATTTGCATGCCGAACTACAGTCGCGCTGGATGTTACCGATAATTTCAGAATAAATCTTGCAGGCAGTGTCAAATCCGAAAGAAGTCTCTACAACCTCGTTCTTCAAGTCACCATCAATCGTCTTCGGACAGCCTATCACCTGAATGCCCGCATCCTTGGCCTTATAATATTCAGCCAACACGGCAGCATTGGTGTTCGAGTCGTCACCTCCCACGATGACCAGCGCTTTGATATTCAGTTCGCACATGATTTCCAATCCTTTTTCAAACTGTTCTTCCTTCTCAAGCTTGGTTCTGCCTGTTCCGATGATGTCAAACCCGCCTGTATTGCGATATTCATCTATCATCTCTGCCGTCAGCTCCTTATATTCATGATTGACCAGTCCGCCAGGTCCCAGAATGAAGCCAAACAAACGGCTATCCTTATTATTCTTCTTCAAACCATCAAACAAACCGGAAATCACATTATGTCCGCCAGGGGCCGGACCACCGGACAACAAGATGCCCACATTAATTGCCGGATAATCTTTCTTCTCCTGCGCTTCCACAAAACGTAAGATGGGTAAACCATAGGTGTGAGGGAACAGTTTCTTCAATTCCTCCTTGTCTGCGACCGGCTCTGTCACCCCGGCCTCCACTACTTCAATCGCTCCTCGTAAAGTCTTTGGTAATTTAGGCTCATACGCCTTTCTCGCAAGTTGAAGTGCACTCTGTGTTTTAGTCATAGTCTTTACATTTTAAAAGGTCAATCTATTAACTTTCCTTATATGTGAGCAAATTTCGTTGATTTTTCTGAATAATAAAAATAAAATCCATATCTTTACCGAAAAAGATTTGAAACCAACTTTAAATTTTTACGATTATGGCAAATAAAAGAACATTAAAGAAGAGTGTAAACTATATCGCCGGAGAACTCTTTACTGAATGTATCGTAGTGAAGAACTTCATCCCCAATGTCAACGAAGACAAAGTCAACGAATTGATGACCAAAGTATTGTATATGCAAGACGAATTCATTCGCCGCATCAATCACCCGGAACCCGGCAACGTCAAAGGACATTTTAAGAAGCTACGTAAGGATTTCGACGAACAACTGGACCTTCTCATCAATGAAATCGGGAATCTTCATGAGCAAAAAGCATGAGAAAAGCAATCTGCAGCTTCATTTATCATAAGATACTGGGGTGGAAACACAAGGTTTCCATCCCAGATTATGACAAATATGTTATCTGTGCAGCTCCACATACATCCAACTGGGACTTAATCATCGGTAAACTTTTCTATGGCGCCATCGGACGCCGGACTCTTTTCATGATGAAAAAAGAGTGGTTTTTCGAACCGTTAGGCACTTTTTTCCGATTCATCGGAGGAATTCCTGTCGACCGCAGCCAAAAACACTCGCTCGTGGACCAAATGGTGGAACAAGCCAAATCCCGCTCCATATTCCATCTGGCCATCACACCGGAAGGAACACGGTCGGCCAACAGCGAATGGAAGAAAGGTTTCTATTATATAGCCCTCAATGCACAAATTCCCATCGTCCTCGCAGGCATCGACTACGCCAATAAATGCATCACCATCGAAAAAGAAGTTTTCCCCTCGGGCAACATCGAAGAGGACCTACACACTATCAAACTTTATTTCAAAGGATTCCAAGGCAAACATCCTGAGAAATTCACCATCGGAGATATTTAAACAGACAATGAAACTTATCTATTGCCTCCTGTTCGCCTCGTTGTGCTTTATCCAACAGGCCGGAGCACAAGGGCTGGAAGCCACTGTCCAAGATAGGCTTAAAGCATTCTTCAATAACTATTCCACCTCACAAGCAAACATCGGAGAGACTTCTCTGAAGTCATTTAAACTGGACAATCAGAAACGCACACTGGATATATACCCCAACGTGAATTTCGGCTACCAGCCATTCACGGACGAAAATGTCAAAGCCATCTACCGCACTATCAAACAATCACTCCCAGGCCCCGTCAACTATTACAAAATCAAAGTATATGCCGACGGACGTCCTATCGAAGAACTTGTCCCCAACTACTTGCGTAAGCGCAGGGAACAGGAAAAAGACCGCCTGTGGAAAGACATACAGGAGACGACATCTCCATGGGTGACAAACATGTCACGCCCATACGACATCGAACGAGGACTCAAAGGAAGGCATATCGCGCTCTGGCAAAGCCACGGAAAGTATTTCAAGAACGACAAGAATGAATGGAGCTGGCAACGCCCCCGACTCTTTTGCACGACGGAAGACCTCTTCACACAGTCATTCGTCGTCCCCTACCTGATGCCCATGCTGGAAAATGCAGGGGTTGTCGTCTTCACCCCACGCGAACGCGACTGGCAGGCACGGGAGATCATCGTAGACAACGACGCCACGCCCCAAGGCTCTATCTACTATGAAGACAGCAACCGCAGACGACGTTGGCAGACAGGCGCAGGGAAAGGCTTCGCCCACCTCCGCACGGTCTATCTCGACGGTCAAAACCCATTCGAAGACGGCACGGTGCGCGTTGCCGAAACGGCGCAGAAGAAAAAGGAACAGACCTTCGCCGAATGGATTCCCGACATACCCGAAACTGGAAAATATGCCGTCTATGTCTCCTACCAGACCTATCCGAACAGCGTGTCAGACGCCAAATACCTGGTGTTCCACAAAGGAGGCGTCACCGAATTCTCCGTCAATCAGCAGATGGGCGGAGGGACATGGGTCTATCTGGGCACATTCGAATTCGACAAAGGAAACAATGACTATGGCATGGTCGTCCTCAGCAATGAAAGCCGGGAAAAGGGTGTGGTCTGCGCTGACGCCGTGCGTTTCGGAGGAGGCATGGGCAACATCGCCCGCGGAAACTCTCCCGAGACAGCCCGCGTGAGCGGACTTCCACGCTATCTGGAGGGCGCACGCTACCAGGCCCAATGGAGCGGAATGCCATACGACGTGTATGCCGGACGAAAAGGGACTAACGACTATCCCGACGACATCAACACACGTTCCAACATGGTCAACTACCTTTCGGGAGGCTCCCCCTACAACCCCGGACAGAAAGGCCTGGGAGTGCCCATCGACCTCTGCCTGGCCCTGCACAGCGACGCCGGATACTCCACGGAAGATGAACTTATCGGCTCACTGGGCATCTACACCACCGGATTCAACGACGGGCTGCTCTCCGCCGGCATCTCCCGATATGCTTCACGCGACCTAGCAGACATCGTACTTACGGGACTGAAACGTGACATCAGTGCGACGTTCGACATCGAATGGGCACGACGCGCCATGTGGAACCGCAATTACAGCGAAACACGGCTGCCAGCCGTACCCTCCATGATACTGGAACTACTTTCCCACCAGAACTTTGCCGACATGCGGCTGGGACACGACCCACGATTCAAGTTTGCCGTTGCACGCTCCGTCTACAAATCACTGTTGAGATACGAAGCGACCATGCACGGCGAAGACTATGAAGTGCAACCATTGCCGGTCGACCACTTTGCCGTGACGTTTACGGGCAAGAAGCACACCGTCCGCCTGTCATGGACTCCCGTGGATGACCCTCTCGAACCAACGGCCACGCCCCGCGAATATGTGGTCTACACACGCATCGGATTCGGAGGATTCGACAACGGGGAAGTCGTCCGCGGCACGTCGACGACCCGACGCCTCGAACCGGGACTCGTCTACAGCTTTCGCGTCACAGCCGTCAACCGCGGGGGTGAGAGTTTCCCTTCTGAGACGCTCTCAGCCTACGTCGCCCGGGGAAGTCGGCAGAACGTACTTATCGTGAATGCATTCGACCGCCTGAGCGGACCAGCCACCATCGAAACAACCAACCTCCAAGGCTTCGACCTCCGCACCGACCCGGGTATACCTTATATATATAGCCCTGCATTCTGCGGCACACAGCTCTGCTTCGACAAGGACGGTGCCGGGCGGGAGACTCCCGACGGACTGGGGTTCAGCGACAGCAACCTCGAGGGACGGCTCATCGCCGGAAACACATTCGACTACCCCTTCCTCCACGGCAAGGCCATCCAGTCGGCCGGCCCCTACTCCTTCGCCTCATGCAGCGACGAAGCTCTGGAAGACGGGCTTGTCAGACTGTCAGACTACGACATGGCCGACATCATCCTCGGCGCGGAAGCAATGCCCCTCTCCTCTCCCCTGAAACAAGCCGTCACGGACTATTGCCGACGCGGGGGACGCATCCTCATCAGCGGCGCCAGCCTCGACAAAGAGCGCGACACGGCCTTCACCGACCTGCTGAAATGCCGGCCTGTGGACAACATGCGTTATTCGCCCTCGTCGGAAATCTACGGCACGGGCATACGTTTCCACATCTTCCGCGAAGCCAACACGCAGAGCTATGCCGTCCCCGCGCCCTCGTGCATCGAGCCTGCGGGCGGTGCCATCCAATGCTTCGTCTACACCGACGGGAGCCGGGGTGCGGGCACTGCCTACCGCGGCGCGGACTACCGTACGTTCATCCTCGGATTCCCCTTCGAGAGCATCACGGACGAACGCAGCCGGGCCCACATCATGGCCGGCATACTTCGCTATCTGGCCGAGTGACAAGAGCCTGACGAGGGGAAGGCTGCATGACACAGTCGTGTGAATTTTTCAAAATCATTCCGCAGCATGGTGCAAAGGGAAAAAATGCACCGCAGGAGGCCTCTTGACGGGCAAAAAGAATCGTTCCGTACCATTCCGGGAATCCTTCCGTACCATTCCCGGAATCGTTCCTAACCATTCCCGGAAGGGTATGGGACGGTTCTGTCGGCCTCTACGGCCATTTTATAAAATCATTCCTTTTTGTAATTATAAATAACAACATCCATTTCATATATCCATCCGTCCTCCCCGGCCATCCCCTCGGGACGGAAATGGAATTCCCCTCCGGGAAAAAAGGCTATGCCCGTCAGGCGTTAGCCTCGTCCCTTGGACACGGATGACACAGACAAGGCGTATACACACACTATCCAGCCGCACTATCCGCACCATCCGTGCCTGCAATGCGCTGCCAGGGCACAGCCTTCCACACCAGCCATCGCCCATTTATCCATCGACCCATCCTTAGAATCCCGTGTACAGCCCCATTCAAGCTGGCAGATTTCAGGGCATGCCCAATCCCTGCCTGCGCAGGTGTCTGTACAGGCGCTCCCGGCACAGTCCTCAACCCTCTGCCGTCATTTGCCGCATTGACATGAGACTATTTTCCAATCTTATATTCATTTATTAATACAACTAATTATGAAAAGACTAAAAGTGAAAGTACATCTCCATGTCCATGTGCAACGCGAAAAACCAGTGTCCGTTTCCCAAAAACCATCTTCCCGGAAGGCATCGTTCTTCCGCTTCATCGAGCAGGAAATCGAGCGGGCATCTGCCGATGGGCAACGCAGTACGTCACGCAACTATCGCACGGCCCTGAACTCGCTCCGCCGCTTCTGCCAGAAGAAAGACTTGCGGTTTCAGGAGTTCACGCCACGCATGGCTGCGGCCTACGAACTGTGGCTCAAGCAGGAAGGCATTTGCCTGAACACCGCCTCCTGCTATATGCGTTCCCTGCGTGCTGTCTACAACAAGGCCGTCGAACAAGGTCTCACAAGCGACGGGCAGCCATTCCGGCACGTCTACACCGGAGTCGAACACACGGCCAAACGCAGCCTCGCGACCGACAGCCTGCATTGCCTCCAGCAGTTACGCCTGAAGGAAGGGTCGCCGCACGCCGTCGCCCGCGACCTCTTCCTCTTCAGCCTACAAGCATGCGGAATGCCGTTTGTCGACATGGCTTATCTCACCCGGGCGCAAATCAACGACGGCTACCTGTCCTACCACCGGCACAAAACGGGACGACTCGTCACCATCCGACTGGAAGAACGCATGATGCAAATCATCAAGCGTTATGAAAGCATCTCATTCTCCCCCTACGTGTTCCCCATCATACGCTCTGCCGACCCCGACACGGCCTACCGCCACTACCGTACAGGCATAGGCTATTACAACCGGCTGCTGAGGCAACTTGCCCACCGATGCGGCTTCACGGAGAAACTGACCTCGTATGCGTCGCGCCACTCTTGGGCAAGTCTGGCTTATGAGAGCAACGTCATGCTGCCCGTCATCTCAAAGGCGCTCGGGCATGCGACCACGCAAACGACACTCATCTATATCCGCGAACTCAAAGACGATGCGCTCGAACAGGCCAACCGCCAAATCATGGACCTCGTCTTCCCCAAGAGGGACATCTGAGCCGCCTCTCCCCCGACAGGAGCGAAAAAAATCCCTGCAAGGCCGACGTACAGTCACGTCCTTGCAGGGATTGTGTTGTCTATACTTACCGGAAATTCCAATTATCCACAGTGGAAGAAGCGGCGTACGAGCGTCAGCATCTGATTGTTGTCCCGGCTGGCCGCGGCATGCAGATCGCGGTCGTCAAAGGCACGCAAGGCACGGATAATGCCGTCGAGCATGCGAGGACTGAACACACCAGCCTGCTCGTAGAAAGCGCGTTGACGTTCGAGGCAAGCAGCCGAATCGGCGCAGCAGACAGGCAGTTGCTCCAAAGCTTCAAGCTTGGCCTTATTCTCTTCCTTATGTATATCCACATTGACATATTTGTCTTCGGCGATACGCAATGCCTCCTCTTTGGGGAGTTCCAAGCCATATCGGCAAGCGACACAGAGTCCGGCCATCAGTTGGTAGATGTCAGCCGAACCATCGGGTGAACGCATCTCGACGGTCTGTTTCTGCGTAGTGTCATAGTGATGCGGCATTTCCAACGGATTGGCCTGAGCACTCATATCCACCCCGGCAGTCCATCCCAACGGCACGCGTACGAGCACGGAACGGTTGCGGTCTCCCCAGCAGACGTTGGTAGGCGCTTCCTGATGGGGCACCAGGCGGAAGTATGACATGGGATTCTTGTTACCAAATGCCGTGATGGAGGGTGCAAGCACCATCATGCCGGCGATGGCACGACGAGCTTCCTCGGAAAGCACGCCGTCGCGGAGCATACAGTTGTGACCGTCCTTCATCATGCGCATGTGGATGTGCAGTCCTGAACCGGCTTTTCCCGTCGTAATCTTCGGAGCGAAAGTGACATCAAGTCCGTATTGATTCGCCAGATTACGGATGACCCACTTGGCAAGCATCAGCTGATTGGCAGCCGATTCCACGGGATTAGGGAGAAACTCTATTTCGTTCTGCTCATAAACCTTTCCATCGAGCGTAAAGTTACCCACTTCGCTGTGGCCATACTTGATTTGGCCACCGGTCTGGGCGATGTAGGACATGCACTTCTTGCGGAACTCATTGAACTTGGCATACGGGCCTGACTCATGATAGCCACGTTGGTCTGTAGCCGGGAAGAGGCCGTCATCCTCCGCGATGACATAATATTCCAACTCGCCCATAGCCTCAAACGTCATGCCTGTGGCTTCCGTAAATGCATGGGCTGCACGGCGCAAGGTCTGCTGGGGCGAACAGTCGAGGAAGCGGCCTTCCTTATCGAAATAGTCGCAAAGCATGCACAGCGTGGGAATCTCGGCGAACGGATCGACAAAGGCCGTACAAAAACGCGGGATAACATACAGGTCGCTGTTGCCAGCCTCAATGAAAGAGGGGAACAGGCTCGAACCGTCTACTCGTTCGCCTGTCGTCAAGATAGTTTCCAAATACTCACGATTGTTAATCATGAAATTCAGCGTTTTCATGCGTCCGTCTTCTGCCGGATACATGAAGTTCACCATGCGGATTTCTTTTTCCTGGATATAGTTCAGAATGTCGGCTTTGGTAAACTCTGCGGCCGGCTTCTGCAAGAACACCACGAGGGGATTGGCGTTCATCTCGATTTCTTTGTTCATAGTTTAGGTGCTTTTTATGATATTGATGTCTGACGAGGCAAATGTAAGCAAACTCCCCACATCAACCAAACATAAGCCCATATTTTTATAACAAAAAGACATCAATCCACCTTTGTAATACATTATACATAATCCACACCTTACAATATGACAAAGCCTCCGCTCATGAAGAACATGTGCGAAGGCTTTGCCGCCATTACCGAATATACTGTTTCTCGGACTAAACTTTCAGCCTGTAAGTACGATAACCATAGACAGCCACCACTACAAAACATATCAGCGGCAAGACAAACGAGAGATTGACTGCCGGGAAACCGGCTACTTGCCCCATGTCAATGATGGATGCCTGGACTGGCGGAAGCACCGAACCGCCCAGAATCGCCATAATCAGTCCGGCAGCACCGAACTTGGCATCGTCGCCCAACCCTCGCAAGGCTATACCATAAATGGTCGGGAACATTAGCGACATGCACCCCGACACACCCACCAAGCAATAGACCCCATAACGATTTTGCAAACCGATGACACCTAACGTAAGCAATCCTGCACACACGGCCAACACCATGAGCAACTGTCCCGGATTCAGGTAGCGCAACAGGAACGTGCAAATGAAACGACTGCAACAAAACAAAATCATTGCATAAATGTTATATTGCTGCGAGAGTACCTCAGCCGAACGTTCATCCATACCTTCCAGCATGAAATAGTGCGTGCCATATTGGATGATGAAAGTCCAGCACATGATTTGTGCTCCTACATAGAAAAACTGTGCCACTACCCCTTCCCGATAGTTTTTCAAATGAATGAGACGTCTCATCGTCGGGCCGAAGTTAATGCCATGCGACTGGTCACCGTTCTTCGGCATCTTGGCAAACAGAATGATACAAAACATGACAGCTATCACCACGCCGATAGCCAGATAGGGAGCGATAAGCGTGGAAAGATCAGCATCCTTCAAGGCATTGAATTCCGCATCGTCAAGCAGGGCACGAGCTTCGCTGTCCATCGGATTGAGCTTCGCCTGGATGAAATTCATTGCCACATACATGCCCAGCAGTGAACCCATCGGATTGAATGACTGTGCCAGATTGAGCCTGCGGGTGGCCGTTTCCTCCGTCCCCATGGAAAGAATGTAAGGATTGGCACTGGTCTCCAAGAAAGACAAGCCACAGGTCAAAATGAAATAAGCCAACAGGAAATAGCCATACTCACCTATCACTTTGGCAGGAAAGAAGAGAAACGCCCCAATGGCATAAAGTCCCAGCCCCAACAAGATGCCGGCTTTGTAGGAGTAACGACGAATAAAAATGGCAGCCGGAAAAGCCATGGCAAAATAACCACCATAAAAAGCTACCTGCACCAGCGCACCATCAGTCACACTCATACGGAAGATTTTGGAGAAGGCCTTGACCATCGGGTTGGTGATGTCATTGGCAAATCCCCACAATGCGAAACAAGAAGTGATAAGGATGAAGGGGAGCACGAAGCTCACCCCATCCTTATGTAATATGGAAGTCTTTTCAGAGGACCTCATAAGAATCATTTATATAACGGGCCGTAAGCGGCACATGCACGATAATCAGCACCCTCTTTGTCCATACCGAATGCATTCCAAGCCGCAGGACGGAAGATCTTGTCCTCCTCCACATTATGCATGCAGACAGGAATACGCAGCATGGAAGCCAATGTAATCAGGTCTTGACCGATATGACCATAACTGATAGCTCCGTGGTTGGCACCCCAATTGTTCATGACGGAATAAACATCACGGAATGCAGGTTTGTCACATAGACGAGGAACGAACCATGTCGTCGGCCATGTCGGGTCGGTACGCATATTAAGCACCTTGTGAATTTCCGGATCAATGTCAACCGTCCATCCTTCTGCAATCTGGAGTACAGGACCCAGACCTTTAATCAGATTCACACGGCTCATCGTCACCGGCATACCTCCACGAGTGAGGAAGTTCGAAGAGAAACCTCCACCGCGGAAATAATCACGGTTGGCCGGATACCAAGTCGTAGCAGCCAGACAGTCCTCCACATCTTTTTCCGTCAAGTCCCACGGTTGCTTCATCACAGGATTGCCCTCTGCGTCACAAGCACGTCCTGTACCATCCAACGTTGTCGCTCCGGAATTAATCAAATGGATAATACCACCGGCTGCACGTCCTGTCAACTCCTTACCGGTCACACGCTTCACAGCTTCAGGACTCCAATACGTACGCACATCGGAGAAGATTTGTCCCCTATTGGTCAACAGATGACCGAAAAGCATGGCGATACCGTTGCAGCAATCATTTTCCGTAGCCACGACGAAAGCTTCACGAATGCCGTTCCAGTCAAACGATGTGTTGAGAAGTGCTTCCGAAAAGTCGCCGTTCGGCTTAAAGTCCGTCCATTGGCGTTGTCCCTGGAATCCGGCGGCGATAGCATTGTGTCCCAACGCCTCTTCCTTGAAACCAGCCTCACGCAGACGTGGATTGCCCCGCATCAAGTCACGCATGATGATGGTCATCTTCACAACAAACTCCCAGTCGGCATCCTTACCTGCACGGTCTTTCTTCTTCTCCGGGCGGTTGCCGATGTCTTCACCTTCATTGGGTTTACAATATTTTTCTGTCCAAGCCATTGCCTTGGCAAACTCATCCTTGTCATAAATGCCCTCGTCGATACGGCGGAGAATTTCAGTCAAGTCAACCGACTCGGCACGGATACCCAGATATTCCTGCAAGAAATCGGGATTCACAATCGAACCGGCAATACCCATTGCCACGCTACCCATTGACAAGTAGGACTTTCCGCGCATGGTGGCTACGGCTTGCGCAGCACGTGCAAAGCGGAGGATTTTCTCAGCAACGTCAGCCGGGATTGTGTTGTCAGGCAAATCCTGCACATCATGTCCGTAAATGCCAAAAGCGGGTAATCCTTTTTGCGCATGTGCAGCCAATACAGCAGCCAGATAGACTGCCCCCGGACGCTCCGTTCCGTTAAAGCCCCACACGGCTTTCGGATAATAAGGATTCATGTCCATCGTTTCCGAGCCGTAGCACCAGCAGGAGGTCACAGTGATGCTCGAGCCCACACCTTCACGCTCAAACTTCTCGGCACAAGCGGCTGTCTCGGCCACACGTCCGATCGTACCATCGGCGATGACACACTCCACAGGCGAGCCGTCGCCATTGCGCAGATTACGGGTGATTAACTCCGCTACGGCCTTGGCTAATGCCATAGTCTTTTCTTCCAAACTCTCACGGATGCCGCCCTGGCGCGCATCAATAACGGGGCGGATACCGATTTTAGGATACTTGTTCATTGTATTATATTTAAAGTGTTCGTAATACCGTAGTTTAATGCCTACAGCGTGACAAATGTAGACAAATCTTCCGACAAGACATCCATGAAAGCCTTGAAAATACACGCCCTTTAAATTTCATTAATCATATGTCTGCCCTCCAATCCTGCTTAGAGACGGGCCAAAAGACAAGAGATGAAAGAACCATACTTGGAATATAGCATGATAAATTCTTATCGATTCCAGATGGATGATGCTTTATATGCCACTCCCCCAAAAAAATGACAGCCATAATGCAATAACTCATTGGTATCAATCCAGACAGAGACTTTGTACAATCCACAAAAGGAATCTTTCACTTACCATACGTTGATTTATAAAATAATGTCAAAAGACGGGAGGCAATAACCTGCCTCCCGCTACATGATTGTCGGCTAAAACGCTGTATGTACAGACTTCAGTCAGCCGGATTCTTCTTAAGTGTGACCAGGATGACTCCCTCGCGGTCGAACGCACCATAGCGTGCCCGTCCGACCGAATCCTTGATGACTTCGATGCGCTCGATGCGTTCCGGCGACAGGGCTTCAAGCATGTCGCCCGTGATGGGCTGCCCGTCGCAGACTATCAGGGCTTTGTCCTTGTCCATCCCCTTGCCCGTGCCGGCATGCCGCTTGGTCGTCACCAGGACCACACCGTTCGCGCCACGGTCGCCGTAGAATTCCCTGGCCGTCTGGTCTTTCAGCACGCTGATGGACTCGATGTCAGCAGGAGCCAGCTTGGAAAGCGCATCGTCCGCGGCTTCGCGCCCGTCAATGACGAACAATGGGGATGACTCTGACTTGACGGCCTGCGCAGTGGCGACAAAAGCATTCTCCATCACACTTTTAGAGGTCGAATCTCCGTCAAGCCTGAAGACAACGGGTAGCGACGAACGGACAGGCACGGCCTTGCCGTTCTGCCGTCCCGGCTTCCAGCGGGGCATCAGGCTGACCACACGCAAGGCTTCGGCCTCCAGCAACGGGTCAGCGTGGCGCACGACTTCCGCGTCGGTCACCGTCCCGTCCTCCCGCACGACGAAGCGCACGATGACATTTCCCCGGATACCCTTCTGATGTGCTTCGGTGGGGTACTTCAAGTTTTGTGTCACAAACTTCATCATGGCCTCATTTCCTCCGGGAAATTGGGGCATCTGCTCCACGACGTCAAACACTCCTTCCTGTGTCGAGGCGGGAGATACCGTGTCAATGGCCAGCTTGTCCGACTTTTCTGCACCTCGCATTTCCAAAATTGCGGCAAAGTCCGTAATTTTGGCATTCGAAATCTGCTCCAACGGAGCCGATACTTCGGGACGGGCAAAAGCTGCCATCGCACAAGCAGCCAGCGGAAGCACGTAGAGATACTTCGCGTAGGCCCATGAACTCGACTTTTTCTTTTTCATCATAGTGATACGTTTTTTTAGTGAACTGTGATTAAAGCTGTTGGCCATAGAGTAGAGCCTTGTGCCGACAGCTTTTTTAATTAATAATAACTGATATTTTTTTGCATCGATGCCTTGATTGATAACACATTCATCCGCTTCATATTCATGAATGTTCTGTAATTCCTGTTTCAACAGCCATGAAGCTGGATTAAACCATTGAAAAAAGATACATATATCCGCCACCAATAAATCAATGGAATGACGTTTACGGATATGTGCTACTTCATGAGCCAGAATCTCTGTACCATTTTCCAATAAATCCGTCTCGGAAATCAGCACAAATTTCATCCAACTAAAAGGAGCTATGTTCTTTCGATGAGCGATTATAGTAATACCGTTTTCCCGACTGACTATCCGGCTATCCCTAATCAAATGCAACATACGGAATAAAGACCATACAGTGCGGATTAAAAAGAAAACAATGCCCGACAAATAAACTAACAACAGCATTTCCCTCCATGTAAAATCAGACACCAACATTATATTTCCGGCTTCTTCTACCGGGCTCACCCCCACCGTCAACAAAAGCTCTTCGAAGGTAAGGAATTGTTGGTGCACCTCAGTCGGCTCCTTTACCGTTACCTCCATGAACGGCACAATGCAAGACAAAAGTAAAATGCCAAGCAATGCAAATCTGTTGAAACGATGAAACGTTTCCTTGCTGAGCAACAGGCGATAAAATAAATAAAATACCGCCAGGCAGACCGATGATTTAAGTATATAAACGAAAAATGCTCCCATAGTTACTGTCCGTTGATTTATTTATTGGCATTCTCAACCTCACGAATCAACTGTTTCAGTTCCTCTACCGAAATATCTTCCTCTTTTACAAGTGATGATACAGCTCCCAAATATGAATTATTAAAGTACTTACTGATTACTCCTTTCAATGTCTTCTTTTTAAAATCATCCCGACTCACCACTGCATAATATTGATAAGTATTTCCAAACACTTCATGATGCAGAAAACCTTTTTCCTCCAATCCGCGTACTATCGTAGAAAGTGTATTGAAATGAGGACGCGGTTCATCATAAAATTCAAGCAATTGCTTTACAAACAGAGGGCCTTTCTCCCAGAAATACCCCATGATTTCCTCTTCTTTTACAGTCAACGTTTTCATAAGCTTCTTTTGTTTACCGCAAATAAACTAAAAGTTTTAGTTTTAAAACTAATATTCATAGTTAAAGTAAACTAAAAGCCGTAGTTTTATTCCTTCCGCACAAATTCTATCGGGCCTTCCCAATCTGACGGAAGTACTTCCACTTCTATCACATTACTTCCACTACGGAGTGCATCAGTGACATCCACTTCATAAGGAGCAGTCCACACCGTACCGCAATTGATACTGTTGATACGGACTGTTGCCATTTCATCCACTTTTCCCAACCTAACTACAATACGTCCTTCTTGAGATGTCTTCCACATGAAAAGTCCTTTATAGAAAGAACGGCCAAAATAATTCTTTATCTGCTTATTCTCCTCCCGACTTCTATTAAAAAGAACAGGACGAGTAATGCTTTTATATATTTCCGAGAAATTGACTGTCCATTCGTTTATTTTCAGTACAACCGGCGTTACCAAAGTCGGCTCCACAATCTCAGCTCCGGAGTCTTCTTTCGGAAACACCACAAAGACAGAACCGTAAGCAGGTAAAGACAGAGTCACTTCCGTACGACCTTCCACTTCTTTCCAATTAGCAGAACGAAATATGGTTCCTGTAACGGCATTCCATAATTCAGGCATACGGTGAATAACGGGAAAAGATACTGTAACCATACGCATACTGTCTGCCTGACTAGCAAAAAAATAAATATCCATGTCTTCACCGTTGCGATGTGTCCAAAATATATCTGAGAGAATAGTTTTATCTACAAATAATAGAGAGTCATTCACCTGACGCCCATACTGCAACAAAGTTCGGCACCGAGAAGCATAAGTAAGAAACGACTTGCTTTCTTCCCACCAATTCCGATTAGAATCGGACACGATACGAAGACTATCCATCCAAGCTTCATTCATTCTCTCATTTGCAAGTGTATCAGAGAGACTTTGTTCTTCTGCTTCTGCATTTAACGAAGTGTCCGCAGCCGCTTCACTCACACCATTATCTATACAAAAGAAAATACTGCCATTATCGGTAACAAAGTTGCGGTCAAGCAAAGGTTTCAACATAGCCGGACTTTCTTTCCAAGTCCCGTCAATCTTAACCAACCCATTGTTCTGAGGTACACCCTCTCCTATTATCCGACAATCATACTGACGAAAACAATCCGAGGCAACAGTACTGAATACATCTGTCAATAATTCACTGACAGTCAATTGTACATCCCGAGCTATACCTTCCACCCGGTCGGCACTCTCCATCGGTATCCCCGCCAATATGGGAAGATAGGGAATCAAGTCATAACCACGCCGTTTTTCAAACTCGGCGGGAAAGTTCTTCGTCCAGTTTTGATTATCCGCAGTCCAATGATTAACATAAACATACTTCAACATACGCCGAATCGGTTCCGCATCTGCCTTTCTATATACATAGGTAAACCAGTCCGTCCATAATTTGTATACAGTTTCGGAGCTCAGCTTATCACACCTCAGTCCTTGTTCCTGTCCGGCAACACTATCGGCAGGAGCAACTGCTGTATGCCCCACACGCAATATACGCCATTTCCCTTCAGGCAACCGCGCAGTAAGGCGCCCCTGATACACAGGTAATTGCATGGATTGCTCCGGGCTGATGAAGTATGCTGTTTGTGAAGAGGAATCCCCGGAAACCGATAAGAGACCGGCATTATCAAGACTGGCAGGAAATGCATAAGCCGATATATCTTCATAATATCCTTTATAAGTATCAGGCTGAGGCAAGGCTAGATTACGTAAAGTCCCCCCATCTACAATTGTATCACTCCACACCAACCTCTGCATAGCTTCTGAAGGAGTAATCCGTATATCATCAGGTAAAGAACCATGGTCACTCATCTGCATTCCCAAATCCATGCCAAGACGGTCGGCTTCCTTCATTGTAAAATTAAACACCCGCCAATATCCGGGTTCCCGATAAGCATTGACAGCCAAAATACAACACCCTCCAAAACCAACTTTGTGCATCGTGTCCAACTTATCTCTCACTTCCTGAAAAGTGACATCTTTATTATCCCAACTCCAAACTGCCCACGGACGGTCTGCCACAGAAGGAGAAAGGAAACGTTTCTGCCAGTCATTGGGAACGGCAGCCAATGAGTACTCAAACATCAATAAAGAAAACAAAAGCAAATATTTTATCTTCATAATCATGTAAAATGTCTCTTTGATTACAACTAAACAATAATATATATCCAAGATATGAAAATAAAAATGACTCGCCAAAGATTGGCAGCAGATGAAATAAACTTTAACTAAAGTGAACTTTCAAGATACAAAAAACAAAAGAGTTTTTTCCAAAACAGTAGTAACAGTTTATGAAAACAATAATAATAACTTTTTTTGGCCGACACAGACCGACATATCCCGATTAGACTTGGGAACGCATCATATTGGGAGTTCCCCTGATACAATGACATTATAGATATTACAAAAGAAATAGCCAGCAAACCTGATGGATTTTAAATATGATTGCAAAGATAAACCGACCTTCCGAATAAAAAATCTTCCATGAAGGGATTTTCCCGCCTCATGGAAGATAGAATATATTTCTTCTTTTTAGAATTCGCTGGTAAAGTGGAACTTGATATGCTTAAAATCCATTTGAGCCATCTGGAGAACATAATTACTGTCGGCAAGGAAGACATCCCGTCCATCACGGTCTTTTGCCATATACTGATACTTACGTTTTTTGAAAGCCTCCAATTCTTCGACATCATCACTTTCTATCCAACACGCCTTATAAAGGCTGATGGGCTCCCAACGGCATTTTGCATTGTATTCGTTTTCCAAACGATATTGGATAACCTCAAACTGCAACTGTCCTACTGTACCGATAATCTTACGTCCATTAAACTGATTGACAAACAACTGAGCTACACCCTCATCCATCAATTGGTCGATACCTTTTGCCAACTGTTTCTGCTTCATCGGGTCGGCATTCTCGATATATTTAAACATTTCAGGAGAAAAACTGGGAATACCCCAGAAATGTAATTTCTCGCCTTCGGTCAATGTATCACCAATTTTAAAGGTACCATTGTCCGGCAAACCGATGATATCGCCTGCCCATGCCTCATCAACAGTAGTCTTACGCTGTGCCATGAACTGCGTAGGCGAAGAAAAACGCATCGTCTTATCATGCCGTACATGATAATAAGGTGTATTGCGAGAAAACTTTCCCGAGCACACTTTACAGAAAGCGATACAAGAGCGATGATTTGGGTCAATATTGGCAGTGATTTTGAATACAAATCCGGTGAACTTAGATTCATCCGGTTCCACCTCACGTTCTTCTGTCTTGGTAGGACGCGGACTTGGAGCAATCTCCACAAAACAATCGAGCAGCTCCTGCACACCGAAGTTATTCAATGCCGAACCGAAGAATACCGGAGCCAGCTCTCCTTTCAAATAACTCTCTACATCAAATTCGGGATAAACACCATCAATAAGTTCAAGCTCATTACGCAGTTTTTCTGCCAAAGGTGCTCCAATCCGATTGTCAAGCTCTTCGGTATGAATATCTACTTCCACCTTTTCCGTCACTACTTGCTTGGAAGGTTGAAAGAGGTTAAGTTTTTGTTCATAAATATTATATACGCCTTTGAAGCGGGGACCACTTTCAATAGGCCATGTCAAAGGACGGACACTAATGGCAAGTTCTTCTTCCAGCTCATCCAACAAATCGAACGGATCTTTAGCTTCACGGTCCATCTTATTGACAAATATAATAACAGGAGTGTTACGCATACGGCAGACTTCCATTAGTTTACGTGTCTGTGTTTCCACACCTTTTGCACCATCCACCACAATAATTACACTATCCACAGCCGTCAGAGTACGATAAGTATCTTCGGCAAAGTCCTGGTGCCCCGGAGTATCGAGAATATTGATTTTATAATCATGATAATCAAACTCCATCACAGAAGTGGTAACAGAGATACCACGCTGCTTTTCAATATCCATCCAGTCGGATGTTGCAGTTTTCTTTATTTTATTGCTCTTCACGGCTCCTGCCACTTGAATCTGTCCACCGAAAAGCAACAACTTCTCTGTCAATGATGTTTTACCGGCGTCCGGGTGTGCGATAATCGCAAACGTTCGTCTTCTTTCTATTTCGTTGTTCATATATCATTATACATTTAATTCCTTGATACACTGTTCCAGACTCTCTTCCCAATGAGGAATCTCGATGCCATACGTATGTTTTATCTTTGTCTTATCCAATACAGAATAGTGAGGCCGAGGAGCTTTTGCAGGATATTCATCTGTATGCAAAGGACTTACCTTGCAATTGCCAATACCGGCTATACGGTGAATGGACTTGGTAAAATCATACCAGGAGCAGACTCCTTCATTACTGAAATGATAGATACCGGGAATAATACCTTTACGGATAGCTGCAAAAACAGCAGACGCCAAATCGCGGGCATAAGTCGGCGTACCTATCTGGTCGAAAATAACTCCCAATGATTCCCTTTCCTTCCCTAAACGAATCATGGTTTTCACAAAATTATTGCCAAATACAGAATACAGCCATGCCGTACGGATAATCATTGCCTTACTGCAATATTCCAAAGCCTTTTTTTCACCGGCCAATTTAGTAACACCATATACAGAATTAGGACAAGTCGGTTCGGTTTCTCTATATGGTACATAATTGGTTCCGTCAAATACGTAATCTGTAGAAATCTGAATAAATTCCGCCTGATTCTCCTCTGCAGCCTTTGCCAGATAACCGACTGCCTCACTATTTAGTTTGGCACATAATTCCTGATTGTCTTCCGCTTTATCCACAGCTGTATAAGCAGCACAATTCACAATGACATCGATTTCATTTTCCTTGACGAAAGCCATTACAGCTTTTTCATCACAGATATCCAACTCGGCTACATCCGTAAAAAAATAGTTATATTCCTTATTCTCAAGCGAAAGCACACGCATTTCGTTTCCTAATTGGCCATTAGCACCTGTCACCAATATATTTTTCATTTTCATTTTATTTATTTTCTCTTCATTACAAAAGGCTGTTTCCAAAAAGCCCTAGTATTTTGTCATCTATGAATACCGTGAAAAATCTGAAATATCCACTTTATGTCTATAGTTCCTTCATTGCACTCGGAATAACAGAGCAAAAAACAGTGCAATATACCTTTAGGAGCAACCTCATCCTCAAGAAGAAATGACTCGCTAGAATTCCAATTCTCCTTTTTTGTCCTCTATATAATAATTGGACAACATAGCAAGCAAACCGGAAATAGCCTGCTGTGCCTTCTTTGTTTCTTCGCTGATTTCTTTCTTTTGCAACTTCAATAACAATATCCCATAAAGTGCCTCAAAGCAGGTTTCCAGTTCAGGTTCTTCTTTATTAGCACCTTTGGCACGAAGTTCTACTATATAAGGCAGAGCTTTATAATACGCTGCACTATAATAAGGAAACTTGGAAGAACGAAGCAACTGCAGATGCAAGTCGGTCAACCAAGTGATAATATTCTTGTTAATCTGCAGATGACCTTTCTCCATTACATTTTCACGACGCATCATTTCAATCAGGTCTATATACCATTGTGTCAATTCTACTTTCTGTTCTTCCGTCAGAGGGTAAGAGTCAACAATGTTTTTCTTTATCTTCTCCATATCACAGCCGTTGGCACGTATCATATCTTCCACTTGCCACATATATATAAGGTATTCGGCTATATTATTCTCTTTTAACTGTTTGGAAATAAACATTTCTTTATTTTTTAAGTTACAAATTGAAAATTATAAGGTTCAACGTGCTTCACACAAGATATGTTTTCCTGTCAGTACATCGTTTTTCCTAATATAGTATAAATGAAGCCGACTACAGACATCAACATCACTATAACACCGATAACACGGTTCAAAATCCAAATGCCACGTAAATTGAAACGAGTACGTACTTTATTGACAAAATACGTAATACCGAACCACCATAAAAGTGCTCCCAATACAATGGCCAGATAACCGACCAACTGAAGCCCCAACGGACTACCCGGCATCACAAAAGAAAAACGGGCGAACAAACCGATAAATAGGAAAATAATCAAAGGATTAGAGAATGTCACAAAGAAAGCAGTGACAAAATTATGTAGATAACTGCCTGGTGTAGAAGATACAGGTCGGATAGAATGGACAGGATTGCTACGGAAAGTATAAATACCGAACATTAATAGCATAACGCTACCAACAATCTGTAAAAGCACCTGGTTCTTTGCCAGAAATTCATCCATGAAACTCATTCCATATCCTGTTATCAGAGCATAGCCTATATCGCTCAAAGCCGCTCCCAACCCGGTAACAAATCCATACCATCGTCCTTTGTTCAGTGTGCGCTGAATACAAAGTACCCCAACAGGACCTAAGGGCGCAGAAACCACTACGCCAACTATAAGTCCTTTCACCAGCAAATCGAGTATGGTTACTTGTTCTATCCAATTCATGCTGCAAAGATGGTATTTTTTTGCGAAAGTACCTATATTTACACACAAATTTCTTTCATAGCCCGGCTCTTTTATGTAACTTTGCACCTTATTAATAGACTCTTGATATTACAACCTAGTTTTCAATTAACAAAACAACTATAAAAGTGCTATGATTCTATTTTTCAGAACACCCACTAAAAGTGTAATAGCAACAGAAGTCAATCATGAACTGGCTTCTGAAGATATTCAAAAACTGAGTTGGCTTTATGGAGAAGCCACTGTAGAAAACGAAGAAAACCTGAAAGGCTGCTTCATCGGACCGCGTCGGGAAATGATAACCCCTTGGAGTACAAATGCTGTAGAAATTACTCAGAACATGGGGTTGACAGGTATACAACGCATTGAAGAATATTTCCCTGTGAAAGATGAAAATGCCGAATACGACCCCATGCTACAACGCATGTATAAAGGATTGAACCAGGAAATTTTCACTGTTAACATTAAACCTCAACCGATTGTTTACATTGAGAATCTGGAAGAATATAATGAAAAAGAAGGTCTTGCACTTTCTCGTGAAGAAATGGACTACCTGCTGAAAGTCGAAAAAGACCTGGGACGTAAATTAACTGACTCTGAAGTATTCGGCTTTGCACAGATTAATTCGGAACACTGCCGCCATAAAATCTTCGGCGGAACATTCATCATTGATGGTGAAGAGATGGAATCATCTTTATTTCAGATGATTAAAAAAACGACTGCCGAAAATCCCAATAAAATTATTTCTGCTTATAAAGATAATGTGGCTTTTGCAGAAGGCCCGGTTGTGGAACAATTCTCTCCGGCCGACCACTCCACTTCCGACTATTTCATTATCAAAGATATCAAAACAGTCATCTCGCTAAAAGCTGAAACACATAACTTCCCCACTACCGTAGAGCCGTTCAACGGTGCATCAACCGGTACCGGAGGTGAAATCCGCGACCGCATGGGTGGCGGTAAAGGTTCATGGCCCATTGCAGGTACAGCTGTCTATATGACTTCTTATCCGCGCACTGAAGAAGGACGTGAATGGGAAGATATCTTGCCGGTACGCCAATGGTTATACCAGACTCCCGAACAAATTTTAATTAAAGCTTCCAACGGTGCTTCCGATTTTGGTAACAAATTCGGTCAGCCGCTGATTTGTGGTTCTGTATTGACCTTCGAGCATCAGGAGAACGGTGAAAAGTATGCATACGACAAAGTTATCATGCTGGCCGGTGGCGTGGGTTACGGTACTCAACGCGACTGCCTGAAAGGTCACCCCGAAACAGGAAACAAAATTGTTGTTATGGGTGGTGACAACTATCGAATCGGTTTGGGTGGCGGTTCTGTTTCCTCTGTTGAAACAGGTCGATACTCATCGGGAATCGAACTCAATGCAGTTCAACGTGCCAATGCAGAAATGCAGAAACGTGCTTATAATGTAGTTCGTGCCTTGTGTGAAGAAGAAAACAATCCGATTGTTTCTATCCACGACCACGGTTCGGCAGGTCACGTAAACTGTTTGTCTGAGCTAGTAGAAGAAAACGGCGGATTAATCCACATGGACAAACTGCCTATCGGTGACAAAACACTGTCTGCCAAAGAGATTATTGCCAATGAGTCTCAAGAACGTATGGGGTTGCTGATTGATGAATCGGCTATTGAACACGTACAAAAGATAGCCGACCGCGAACGTGCCCCAATGTATACTGTAGGTGAAACTACCGGTGATGCCCGTTTTGCTTTTGAACAAGCTGATGGTGTCCGCCCATTTGATTTGGCAGTAGATCAAATGTTCGGTTCTTCTCCGAAAACTTATATGGTGGACAAGACTGTAGAACGCCATTATGAAAACGTAACTTACGAAACTTCAAAATTAAACGAATATATCCGCCGCGTACTTCAACTGGAAGCTGTTGCCTGCAAGGATTGGTTAACCAACAAAGTAGACCGTTCCGTAACAGGTAAGATTGCCCGCCAGCAATGTCAGGGCGAAATCCAGCTACCGTTGAGCGACTGTGGTGTCGTTGCCCTTGACTATCGAGGCGAAAAAGGCATTGCCACTTCTTTGGGACATGCTCCGCAAGCTGCCTTGGCTAATCCGGCTGCAGGTTCTGTATTGTCGGTAGCCGAAGCGTTGACCAATCTTGTTTGGGCTCCAATGGCAGAAGGAATGGACAGTATCTCCCTGTCTGCCAACTGGATGTGGCCATGCCGTGCACAGGAAGGTGAAGATGCCCGTCTTTATACGGCTGTCAAGGCGCTGTCTGACTTCTGCTGCGCACTGCAAATCAATGTGCCGACCGGTAAGGATTCCCTGTCTATGACTCAAAAATACCCAAATGGAGAAAAGATCATCAGCCCGGGAACAGTTATCGTTTCAGCCGGCGGAGAAGTATCCGATGTAAAGAAAGTCGTTTCTCCTGTATTGGTAAATGATGCCAAGAGTACCATTTATCATATCGACTTCAGTTTTGACAAGTTGCGTTTAGGTGGTTCTGCTTTCGCACAGTCATTAAATAAAATAGGAGATGATGTCCCGACAGTTCAAAATCCCGAATATTTCCGCGATGCTTTCCTTGCCATACAAGAACTTATCAACAAGGGCCTGATTATGGCAGGTCATGATATCTCAGCCGGTGGTCTCATTACTACACTACTCGAAATGTGCTTCTCAAACATGGAAGGTGGTATGGAAATCAACCTTAATAAAATAAAGGAAAACGATATCATCAAAATTCTGTTTGCCGAAAATCCGGGTATCGTCATTCAGGTGAAAGATAAAGACAAAGCCGAAGTCAAGAAGATATTGGAAGATGCCGGAATCGGCTACGTGAAATTGGGTACCCCCACAGACGAACGCCATATTCTAGTAACCAAAGAAGATGCCACTTACCAATTCGGTATTGACTATCTGCGTGATGTTTGGTATTCTACTTCTTATTTGCTTGACCGCAAACAAAGCATGAACGGTTGCGCTAAGAAACGTTTTGAAAATTACAAAGAGCAACCACTGGAGTTTGTATTCGATAAATCATTCACCGGGAAGTTCTCACAATATGGAATCACTCCCGAACGTCGTACACCGACCGGCATTAAGGCTGCCATCATTCGTGAAAAAGGCACCAATGGTGAACGCGAAATGGCATATATGCTTTACCTGGCAGGCTTCGATGTGAAAGATGTCACTATGACCGACCTGATAAGCGGACGCGAAACATTAGAAGACATTAATATGATTGTATTCTGTGGAGGATTCTCCAATTCCGATGTTCTGGGTTCTGCCAAAGGATGGGCAGGTGCATTCTTATTCAATCCGAAAGCCAAAGCAGCACTGGATAATTTCTACGCACGCAAAGACACCCTGTCACTGGGAGTATGTAACGGTTGCCAATTGATGATTGAATTGGGACTGATTAATCCTGAGCATAACAAGAAAGCCAAAATGCTGCATAACGACTCACACAAGTTTGAATCTAAGTTTGTCGGTGTAACAGTTCCGATGAACAGAAGTGTTATGCTCGGCTCATTAAGCGGCAGCAAATTAGGTATTTGGGTGGCACACGGAGAAGGCAAATTCTCATTACCATACGAAGAAGATAAGTATAATGTAGTATTGAAATACTCATACGATGAATATCCCGGTAATCCGAACGGTTCAGACTACAGCGTAGCCGGATTAGCAAGTTCAGACGGACGCCACTTGGCAATGATGCCTCACTTAGAACGCTCTTGTTTCCCGTGGCAAAATGCTTACTATCCTTCTGACAGAATAAACAAAGACCAAGTAACACCATGGATTGAAGCATTTGTCAACGCAAGAAAATGGGTTGAAATGAACAAATGATAAAACGATTTGTTATATTTACTAAAAAAGCGGTATATCATACTGATTGCCGCTTTTTTTACATATAATAGATTTTGAAATGACAAGAAAATTTGCGAGCTTTGTAAGGTTTTCGCGTCTAAATACCATTATGAAAAGGACTCTTTTACTTATATACTTTACAATTATTTTTATAACTTCTGTCTCTGCCCAACTTTACCAGTATCTAGATACTAACGATGGCTTGAGCAGTCGTAGAGTCCTGTCCATACAAAAAGACAATAAAGGATATATGTGGTTCCTCACCCATGAAGGAATCGACAGGTACAATGGCAAGCAATATGTTCATTACAGCTTATCAGCAGATGGTCAACCTAATATGAAATCTTTTCCCAACCTGAATACTTTGGAAATAGATACAGCCGGCGTAATTTGGGAAATAGGAAAAAACGGATATATTTTTAAGTACAATTCACTACAAGACAAATACGAGCTGGCCTATAATTTTGCCAGCAAAGACAAAAGCAACAGTGGGCTTCCACTCATCAGCACTTATTTGGACAACAAAAACAATATTTGGCTTTGTACCAAAGACAAACAATACATTTTTGATATCGACCAGGAAAAACTGATTCGCCTAACCAGTTCTATTCAGGAAGAGATTACCTGCATTACAGAAGCCGGAAATAACCAATATTTTTTAGGAACAAATCATAATATATTTTGCGTTAAACTAATTGATAAGCATCAACTACAGATACAAAAACATCCCCAATTAGACCAATTCCAAATTGTTACTTATCTGTATTTTCACAAAAGCACTCAGACTCTTATTATAGGAACACTGAGAGACGGTATATATCTATATAACATCAATACTCAACAACTAATGGATGTTCCCACAAAGTTGTTGGACATTACAGTCAATACAATCATAGCCAACCCCAAGAAAATAGACGAAGTCCTGATAGCCACTAATGGAGCAGGTGTTTACAAACTCAATTTATTCACTCGTGAATTATCCCCTTTTCTGATTGCCGATCACAATCATTCAAACAAAATGAATGGGAATATTGTGAATGACATATTCATTGATAAAGATGACAAATTATGGATGGCCATTTATCCTGTCGGAATTACCTTATTCTCGAATAAATATCCGGGCTATAAATGGATACAACATTCTTATGACAATCCAAATTCACTAATAGACAATCAAGTGAACTCTATTTTAGAGGATTCGGAAGGTGATATTTGGTATGCTACAAGTAATGGCATCTGTTTTTACAATTCTCAGAATAAACAGTGGAAGTGCCTTCTTTCCACTTATCAGAACGACACACAAAATCAGAACCATGTCTTTATTTCCATGTGCGAAACAGCCCCAGGCACCATATTGGTAGGAGGATATATGTCGGGAATGTATCAAATCAACAAGAAAGACATGGTGCCTAAATATTTTTCTCATCAATCCACTCTAGGATGGACCAATATCCGCCCTGATAAATACATACGTTGCATCTACAAGGACAATGATGGAATCATTTGGGCAGGTGGCTATTATAACCTGAAAAGTTATAATATACAAACAAAAGAAATTCAGTGCTACGGTATGGATTTTCCGGTTACCTGTATTAAGAACAAAGACCAATACAACCTGTGGATAGGTACCATCAATGGGCTATACCAATTCAATAAACGAAACCAAACACTGAAACCGGTCAATCTGGATTCTGAAATTGGATGTATCAATACGATTTATCAAGATACTGTTGCCCATATTACCTATATCGGTACTCATGGTTCGGGCATGTGGGTATATAATAATAACACTGACAAAGTCGTACGTTATCATATAAAAAACTCAGCGTTGATTTCCAATAATATCTATTGCATTTTGCCGGCTTCGGAAACGGATCTGGTTATCAGTACCGAAAATGAATTAACTCGTTTCAAAGTAAAAGAAAGAATATTCTCCAATTGGACAAAAGAACAAGGATTGATGGCTGTGAACTTCAATCCCTCATCGGGCATACACACCCGATCAGGATATTTTATATTCGGAACAGGAAACGGAGCCATTGAAATAGCAGACACCGTAAGCCTGCCCAATCGTTTCAAGTCTAAAATGATATTCAGTGATTTCAGCATCTTATATCAAAAGGTTTTCCCCGGTGAAAAGAATTCCCCTTTAACCCAAGATATAGACGATACAGAACACATCACTTTGGATTATAGTCAAAATATATTCTCGTTAAATGTATCTTCCATTAATTACGACAATCCGTCTAATATTCTATACACTTGGAAATTAGAAGGATTTTACGATGAATGGACAAGTCCCACAGCAGATAACCTGATACGTTATACCAACATCAATCCCGGGCATTATAAACTGAGGGTGAGAGCCATTCTGATGGATGACGAGCATGTATTGGAAGAAAGAGCTATAAAAATAACCATAACTCCCCCTTTTTGGGCAACTTTTTGGGCCGGAATCATTTATCTTATTATAATAATATTAATTACAGTAAGTATTTTACGTTTCTTATGGTTAAGGAAAGACAGGAACAATTCTAAAGAGAAAATCCAATTCTTTATCAACACCGCCCATGACATACGTACGCCGCTGACCTTGATAAAGGCTCCGTTGGGAGAAATTCTGAAGAATGAACAACTGACAGAACAAGGGAAAATTAATATCAACCTTGCTATTCAGAATACAGACAATTTATCTGATTTGGCAAGTAATCTGATTAATTTCGAAAAAGAGGAACTTTATACGCCCAACGTTTATGTATCCAGATACGAATTAAATTCATATATTAAGTCTTACATTGAGCAATTCAAGCTATACGCAGAGAAAAAACAAATTGAAATTCATTTTGAATCCAATTTTACTTCTCAAGAAGTATGGTTGGATAGAAACAAGATGGATTCCATCATCAGAAACCTGATGACTAATGCACTGAAATACACTCAACAAGGAGGAAGTATCAAAATTCAGACTTCCAAAAGTAAAAGCCATTGGTTTCTGTTCATCACAGATACCGGAATCGGAATTTCATCCAATGACCAGAAAAAAATGTTCAAAGAACTGTTCAGAGGGAAAAATGCCACTAATTTACAAATTACCGGCAGCGGTATCGGCATGATGCTTACTTACAAGCTCATCAAGAACCACTGTGGCAAAATTAGTATGAGCAGCATAGAGAATATGGGTACTACCTTTAAACTATCATTCCCTATAAAAAGCAGAAAATATAATAACAAACTCTTCCCCAAAGCTGATGTCATCGATCCGCTTCCTATCGTGAGAGAAGAAAACAAAGAGGAGGTCACCATTCCTCCTATTCCGCAACTTAAACAGGCTGATAAAGAAGCTCCTTATATTCTGGTAGCCGAAGACAATGTGGAGTTACGTACTTTCTTATTACAGATATTATCCGATGAATATCAAGTAACAGGAGTCAGCAACGGACAAGAAGCGATTAATTCTATCAAAACCAAACAGCCCGACCTCATTCTTTCAGACATTATGATGCCGGAACTGAATGGAGAACAAATGTGCCGTATTGTGAAAAATGATGTAGAAACAAGTCATATTCCTGTCATTCTGCTAACTGCATTGAATGATAAAGAAAGTATTATCAAAGGATTACAGAGCAAAGCAGACAGATACATCATTAAACCGTTTGATGTCGGCGTCTTAAAAGCCAACATAACCAATGTACTTGCTATCAGGGAGCTTATACGCAAACGTTACAGTCAATTCCAATTCACCACGGAAGAGGAAAATGTGCCTCACCCACCATTGGACTTAGATCAGGAATTTATTATAAAAGTAACCGAAACCATTAAAAAAAATCTGAGCAAAGAACTAAATGTAGACACTTTATGTGCTGCTTTCAATATGAGTAGAAGTAGTTTTTATAACAAAATAAAAGCATTAACAAATTATTCACCCAGCGAGTTTATCCGTAAAGTGCGTATGAATGAAGCTGCCATACTATTGAAAAGCAAGAAATACACGGTATCCGAAGTTTCAGATATGCTGGGCTTTGGCGACCCGAAATATTTTACAGATAGCTTTAAGAAATACTTTGATGTACCGCCAAGCGTTTATATGAAACAAAATTAAGACATGAATTTCTATTTAAAATCATTCGCCATCTTTTTAAAGATTGGCCTGTTTACCATCGGAGGAGGTTATGCAATGGTTCCACTCATACAAGATGAAATAGTGGAGAAAAGAAAATGGATTGATAAAGAAGACTTTATCGACTTATTGGCACTTACTCAGTCTGTTCCAGGCATATTTGCCGTAAACATAGCTATCTTTATAGGATATAAGTTACGCAAATTCAAAGGAGCTCTAGCCATGGCGCTCGGAACCATACTTCCCTCCTTCTTCATTATTTTAGCCATAGCCTTGTTTTTCCAACAATTCAAGAATTATGAAGTAGTAGAAAATATATTCAAAGGAATCCGCCCGGCAGTGGTCGCATTGATTGCCGCTCCTACTTTCTCAATGGCAACATCAGCAAAGATAAACCGCTATACAATATGGATACCTATAGTATCGGCACTTCTTATCTGGTTATTGGGTATATCCCCTGTGTATATTATCATCATTGCCGGAGTAGGAGGCTTTTTCTATGGTAAGTACAAACATAAACATGCATCAAAATGATATTCCTTTATTTATTCTACACATTCTTTAAGATAGGTCTCTTCGGCTTTGGAGGCGGTTATGCCATGCTTTCCTTGATTCAGGGAGAAGTAGTGACGCGTTATCATTGGATTAATGCCGGTGAATTTACTGACATCGTAGCTATCAGCCAGATGACTCCGGGTCCTATAGGCATTAATTCCGCCACTTATGTAGGATATACTGCCGTACTGAACGCAGGATACAGCGAAGCTTTCGCCGTCATCGGCTCCATTGTGGCAACATTTGCTGTTGTCTTTCCTTCCTTCATCTTAATGATTGCCATCAGCAAATTCTTTCTGAAATATCAAAAACACCCGGCTGTTGAAGCCGTATTCAGTGGATTGCGCCCCGCAGTGGTAGGCTTGCTGGCTGCGGCAGCCCTCGTTTTAATGAATAAAGAAAACTTCGGCAGCTATAAAGTAGATTGGTATCAATTCATTATCAGTATCATCATCTTCCTTGCAGCTTTCTTCGGAACACGCAAATATAAGATAAACCCTATATTAATGATTATCCTCTGCGGATTGGCAGGATTCTTGCTTTATTAGTCTATAAAGAAAGGGACGTGTCAAAACGTCGATAATGCTGTCATTTAACCGGTAGGGCGAGGTTCGCTCGCCCGAAAGCAGTCTATTTGTGCATTCGGGCAGGCAAACCCTGCCCCTACAGTTGATGATTTAATGTGCTACTTTAGTTATGACACATTCATGTGCTATATCAAGCATCTTCTCGGTTTTCAGAGCACTCTCCAAGCTCCTAGATACTCATATTTTTATTTGTCAGAGTCTGTCCTTTATACTGTCCGGTCAAAGTACGGAGAAAAGATACAATCTTATCCACTTCCTGCTGCGGAAGGTCAATGCCCAACTGATATTTAGCCATCGCACGCACGGCGTCATCCATTGTCTTCATGCTTCCATCGTGGAAATAAGGATAAGTCAATTCCACATTTCTCAATCCCGGCACTTTAAAACGATGACGGTCACGCTCTATCTTTGTTTGCTTAAACCGACCGTTGTCTTCTTCTGTCATTTCAGCCGCACGGTCTGCAAAATAATCATGTTGTACGCCAATTAACTCATATGACTGTCCTCCAAGGATTTCACCTACATGGCAAGTTGCACAATCATATTTCTTGAAAAGCTCATATCCGGCAAGTTCATCGGCAGTGATAGCATTCTTGTCACCTTTCAGATAAAGGTCGAAACGTGAATTGGGAGTCAGCAACGTCTTTTCAAATTCCTGAATCGCATCGGTAATATTCTTTTCATTCAGTCCGTCTGAATATACCTCTGTAAAAGCTTTTACAAAGTCCTTGTCTTCGGCTAATTTTGCTGTTATCTGGTCAAAGGATTCACAAGCCATTTCAACCGGATTCAAGGGAGGACCTGCAGCCTGTTCTGCCAATGTGCCGGCACGACCGTCCCAAAACTGAACAAAATTATAAGCTGCATTATAAACAGTCGGAGCATTTACTCCGCCAAGCTGACCGCCCACTCCTTCCGAATACTGCTTATTGTCCACGCCGCCCATATCCAAACCGTGACAAGAGGCACAAGACACCGTATTATCAGCCGACAGACGAGTGTCGTGATAAAGCATATCACCCAATAGCACCTTGCGCACATCTACCGAAATAGAATCGGCAATCGGGCGAATAGGCTCATTGATGAATTCAGGAGCCACATTCGCATCGCCCATCAGCCTCATACGATGATTCTTCACCCAATTAAGAACCAATTCCTTTTTCGTATCGCTGATGGAAGCTCCCCAATGCACCAAATAGTATTTGGGCTGAGGCATCTTGCCATCCAGAATCACTTTTTCTACTTTTGCCAAAGCCACCTGATCGACCGGATTACCGGCTTTCAAGTCTGCCGCCATCCGAGTCATGTCAAAAGCACGATAAGCCTTGCTCACGTCCTCCATCACAATCTTTCCTGCCACGGGCATATTGGCATAGAACGGCAAATCGGGGTTTGAGGTGTGACATCTCAAACATCCGGCATCCGTAATGATTTGCTGCATCTGCGCATTTGCCTCCAAATCGGCAGAAGGCACACGGTTCATCAGCCGGTAAGTAACAGCTAATGCCGCCACTATAACCAACAGTGCCACCATTAATTTTGTACTTTTCTTCATGTTACGCTTGTTTTTTTGATTAGTTATTACGATTATATAAATGTATACTTTGCTGTGCCGCCGGAAGATAATTCACTCCATACCAACACATTTGCAACGCCAAAAAGGAAAAAATGAGTAACACATACAGTGATTTGCTGCCCACACGTCCGAACAGACGAAGGTGGATATATATCAAATACCCCATCCAAGTGATGACTGCCCATGTTTCCTTCGGGTCCCAACTCCAATAATTTCCCCATGCCTCTTTCGCCCAAAGAGAACCGAGCAACATACCGATTGACAGGAAAGCGACTCCTGCATAGACCAAATTATCGGCTGTCTGCAAATACTCCTCCTTGTGGCAGAACAATCCGGTGACGGCAATAATGAATGCGCACCCCAACACCGAATAAGAAAACATATATACAGTAACATGAGGAATGAACCATACACTTTGCAAAGCCGGCATCAGCGACTGGTCATGTATCTCCGGCTTTAACAAATTAATCACGACAAATACAGTAGACAATAAAGTAGAAAACGACAATATCCAACGATACTTCCATCGTATATATGTCAGAAGTCCGGCTATTCCCATGAAGAATGAATACCATAAACGCGTTTCTCCCATTGTCCGCAAAGGTGGGCGTTGCAGGTATTCCCATAATCCGGCAATAAAAATGCCCAATACCATAATTCCGGCAATGGTGAAACCAACAGCCATTCTGCTCCTCGTTGAAGAACGAAGTGCAAACACTGCCCCTGCCAGCCATAAACCAACAGACAGTGTCGCAAATACATAGAAGTTATCCCAATTTATCATACCTTTTTCAGATTAACACACTTTTTCGGACCATTAATAAATAAGAGAACAGCTCCCGCCAACATCATCAATATGCCGGCCACCATTATATATTTCCACGGTTGTATCACAACTTGTAAAACACAATATTTACTTTCATTGCCACTTGCCATGTCATAGCTTGTGAGGTACACATCTTCTCCCAACCGATAACTGTATGGATGATTCACTTCCAACAGTGCCTCATCATCACCCAAGCGCACCTCGGCAGCAAAACGGGAAGGGCTTCCATTAGGATAGTATTCCACGGAAAAGGAACGCAGTTCCATCTCATAATCCAAATGATAGGAAACACCATTCATGTCAAAAGCCTCACGTGCCGGTTCTCCTTTATAAAGAGGAATACGCAATGTCCGGGTATCACTGCTTCCAAAGAATCCGGCGAAAAGTGCCAGCCATAATCCTGCATGGTTCAGCAGGAAACGCCAACGGGCAGTCTTTCGATGGTAATAAGCATGAAAAGTAATCATTGCCAAATTGCTTAACAGCAAAAAGAGAATGGCAATGAATATCCAAGAAGTCATAAAATCATAACAGCCCAACAAGGCCCAAACACCGGTGCGCATAGCAGCTTCCACATCAGACAACTGAGGAAATAATCCAATAATCAGACTACCTGCTATGAGCAGGAAAATAGATAAAATACTTGTTTGAGGGGAGTAAAGGAAGCGTGTAAAAGCTGATTTTCTACTTTCCTTATATAATTTCCACAATAAGAACAGCCAAATAACCGCAAAAACAATATTCAGCGGAAATGCCACAAACGACAATGGAAAATTTCCCATTAACAGTTGTATGATAGCAGCCAGTGATAGATAGCCCGTTACGTACACATATCGCATATTCGTGTTCCTTTTTGTTATCCGGCTACAAAGTAACGAAATAAAAATGAATTAACATATAAATTTCTTATGAATTTGTAACAGTTACAAGATAATAATAGGACAAAAGGAGGGATTTACTTCAAAAAGCCGAAGAGGTGCTTCAAAAAAAGAACTTGATTCTGTCACCGTGTGTTGTCTCCTCCGGTTTTCAACCTCTGCATACGTTTTAAACTCCCTAAGTCGTTTCATTAGCCGGGCTAAGCGTTTTCATCCTTTCTATTATGCCTGTCTGTCAGTCGGATTACTACAGTCTACGGCAATGGACTATACAGTCTACGGTAACGGACTATACAGTCCACCGCAACGGACTGTACGGTCCACTGTCGGAGACTGTAATAATCTTCCGTTTAAAAAACCTTAGCCAACCCTAAGAAACGGCTTATTCTTCCCTTTGTTGGTGATATGATATGTTAAGTGTTCAAACTATTCCCCCCAAATACAAAACCACGCATCATACCTGTCATGAACATAATCCGTTGCTCTCGGCGGTTTGAGTTAAACCTTTCACATTAAACACCTGTATAACAACGAATTAACCCCATAACACGTGTGAAACGTGGTTCTTACTTACTAATATCTCAGTACTATTATGCTGTTTGTCTACAGTTTTACTTTCTTCTTTGCCCCTTTAGATTCGTTATGCAAACGATCGAGAGCCGTCACAACATAGTTGTATTTTGTCTTGCCGTTTTCATAAGGCAATTTATAATAAGTATCACGCGTGATAGCAACAATATGAGAAGGGTCCTCCAGATTCACTTTTTCTTTTTTATCAAAACGATAAACCACATATTGCACAGCCTTATCCATTTCCGTTTTCGCCTTTGGTGCCTGCCAGAAAAGCAACAATCCATCCTGTGTCCAAACATCTTTCACTTTCTTTACTTTATCAGGAGCCTTATCATCCATAAATGGCGATGTAGGCGGCAAAGCCGGATAACGGTGGTAATCTTTTACAAGCATGGTGCGATAGTTTCCTGCATTATCCACCACAGCCGAAGCATACCACTGACAACTTCCCTGCACAGTAGGCAAAGCACGTTGGAGTTTCATCTTAGCCGGCATCTGATTGATAAGCGGATTATGGAGGTCGGGCTTATTCACCGTACGCATCACATCCTGACCAATATACAAAGGACGGGCGGAAGCATTCTTCGCCCACCAACGGATCAATGTATCATAATCGGCAGCCGGATGACCGATTTCCCAATAAACTTGAGGAATATTATAGTCCACCCAACCATTGTTCACCCACATCAACACATCAGCATACAAGTCGTCATAATTTTGCAAACCGCGTGTGTTGCTGCCATTGGGGTCACTCTTCACATTACGATAAATTCCAAAAGGAGAAATTCCAAACTTCACCCACGGCTTGCACTCGCGCACCGTCTCATGGATTTCCTTTATCAACACATTCACGTTGTCACGTCGCCAATCGGCTTTATTACTGTATCCGCGACCATACTGTGCAAAACTGATATTGTCGGGGAAATCCTCTCCCGGATTAGGATAAGGATAAAAATAATCATCCATGTGAATGGCATCCACATCATAACGGGTAACAATATCGCGTACAATCTTACAAATATATTTACGATTCTCAGGTAATGCCGGATCAAAATACAATTGTCCGGCATAAGTCACAAAACGTTCAGGGTTCCTGTTGTAAGGATGAATGGGCGACAAGGCTACCGTTCCCTTTGTTTTGGCACGATAAGGATTTATCCAGGCATGAAACTCCATTCCACGCTTATGACATTCATCTATCATAAACTGCATAGGGTCCCAATAAGGTGACGGTACCCTGCCCTGCACCCCGGTAAGGAAGCGGCTCCACGGCTCGTAAGATGATTTATACAAGGCATCTGCTTCAGCACGCACCTGAAAAATAATAGCATTAATACCAGCTTCTTGTAAGCTGTTCAGTTGTCTGATTAATAACTGCTGCATCTTCTCTGCAGGCATTCCTTGAAACTGCCCATTTACACATTGAATCCATGCACCCCGAAATTCACGCTTAGGATAACGTGACCTGGCATTGACCGCCGATGTCAGAAGGAGCGTTATCAATAAAAGAAAAATCGTTTTTGCTCTCATTTTAAGTCTTCGCTATTTTAATAGTTTTCGCAGACAAAGATAAAGATAAAATATGAAACAGCGAGATAACGACAGGCAAAATAAAGATTTCATGCCTCTATCTTCAAATAAATCAATGCGAACTCTTGGAGGATAATTTTAATTCTGTAAATTTACAACATCTTACGTATTCCTAAATAAACACCAGACCTACAGCATCCACAACATGATAAAAAACAGCTTGAACTAAAGTTTAAACAAGAGTCAAGAACCGGCAAATAAGAGACTACATCAGCCAGTTCAGCACTGTTGCCACAGGTTTCATCATAATCTTTTGGAGAAGTGACCTAATTACCCCAAAACACCCGTCAGAAGAAAACTACTGAAAAATTTCTATAGAACAACATTTTTTCACCCTACGGAATGAAACGTATCCGAGCAGGATTGACTATCTTTGCATATTCAACTAAATGCAAAAAAGAATGTCTGAAAGTAATTATATATCTATCAAAGGAGCCAAGGTCAACAACCTCAAAAACATTGATGTGGATATTCCCCGCAATAAACTGGTAGTCATTACAGGCTTATCCGGTTCCGGAAAATCATCATTGGCTTTTGACACGTTATACGCCGAAGGCCAGCGTCGCTATGTGGAAAGCTTATCATCTTACGCCCGCCAGTTTTTGGGCAGAATGAGCAAACCGGAATGTGATTTTATCAAAGGAATTCCTCCTGCCATTGCCATCGAACAGAAAGTAAACAGTCGCAACCCGCGTTCCACCGTAGGAACCTCGACCGAAATATATGAATATTTGCGATTGCTGTACGCACGTGTGGGGAAAACCTACTCCCCCATCAGCGGACAATTGGTGAAGAAACACAGCGCGGAAGACATCGTGAATTGTATGCTTTCTTTTCCCAAAGGGACTAAATATACCGTGCTCGCTCCACTACTGCCACGCGAAGGACGCAGCATTGCCGAACAATTGGACATTGACTTAAAACAGGGATTTACGCGTGTGGAAGTGAACCGCGAGGTTATGCGTATCGAGGACTTCCTGCAACAAGTGCCGGCCGAAGGAAAAAAACAAAATATCTACTTACTGATAGACCGTATGACGGCCGATGACAGCAAAGACAGCATCAGCCGACTGACCGACTCGGCCGAAACAGCCATGTATGAAGGTGACGGAGCCTGCATGCTCCGCTTTTATTCATCGGACGGCAGCACACAACTTTTTTCCTTCAGCACGAAGTTTGAAGCAGACGGTATTACCTTTGAGGAACCCAACGACCAAATGTTTTCTTTCAACTCCCCCATTGGTGCCTGCCCCAATTGCGAAGGTTTCGGCAAGGTAATCGGAATAGATGAACATCTTGTCATCCCCAATCGCGCTCTGAGTGTATATGACGGAGCGGTGATTTGTTGGCGTGGCGAAAAGATGGGCGAATGGCTGAAAGAATTCATCCGTGAAGCCCCGAAACACGATTTCCCCATCTTTACTCCTTATTATGAACTGACGCAAGAGCAGAAAGACTACTTGTGGCATGGTCCAAAAGAGAAAGCCTGCATAGACTCATTCTTTAAAATGCTGGAAGAGAATCAATATAAAATTCAGTATCGTGTGATGTTGGCACGTTACCGCGGAAAGACTCTTTGCCCCATGTGCCACGGAACCAGACTGAAAAAAGAAGCCGGATATGTAAAAGTAGGCGGACGCTCTATATCCGAATTGGTAGATTTACCCATTCATGACCTAAAGGAATTCTTCCGCACATTAGAATTGGATACACACGATACTGCTATAGCCAAACGTATACTGACAGAGATTAATAACCGAATCAACTTCCTGATGGATGTCGGTTTAGGCTACCTCACATTAAACCGCCTTAGCAATACATTGTCGGGTGGTGAAAGCCAACGTATCAACTTGGCAACTTCCCTGGGAAGCAGCCTTGTAGGATCGCTTTATATATTGGATGAACCAAGTATCGGACTTCATAGTCGCGATACCGAACGCCTTATTAAAGTATTACGCCAATTACAAGAACTGGGAAATACCGTCGTAGTGGTAGAGCATGATGAGGAAATCATCCGTGCCGCCGACTACATTATAGACATCGGTCCCAAAGCCGGACGCTTGGGAGGGGAAATCGTCTATCAGGGAGACATGAAAGACTTGAAAAAAAACAGTAACAGCTATACGGTTCGTTATTTACTTGGAGAAGAAACCATCGAAATACCCCAATCACACCGCCCCTGGAATAATTATATCGAAATAAAAGGAGCCAGAGAAAACAATCTGAAAGGAGTGGATGTACGTTTCCCTCTAAATATAATGACAGTAGTTACAGGTGTCAGCGGTTCGGGAAAGAGCACATTGGTGCGTGATGTTTTCTATAAAGCGCTGAAACGGGAATACAGTGAAAGCAGTGAGCGACCGGGAGAATTCGTTTCTATCAGCGGTGACATACAGATGGTTAAGGACATTGAGTTTGTCGATCAAAATCCAATCGGGAAGTCATCACGCAGCAACCCGGTGACTTATGTAAAAGCATACGACGAAATCCGTAAACTTTACGCAGAGCAACCCTTGGCCAAACAAATGGGTTACACAGCCGGATACTTTTCATTCAACACCGAAGGAGGACGTTGTGAAGAATGCAAAGGCGACGGAACGGTTACGGTGGAGATGCAGTTTATGGCCGACTTGGTGCTGGAATGTGAATCTTGTCACGGCAAACGCTTTAAAAGCGATACTTTGGAAGTGAAATTCCAAGATAAGAATATATATGATATACTGGAAATGACCGTGAATCAAGCTATAGAATTCTTTACCGAACACGGACAAAAAAAGATTGTGAAGAAACTCACTCCGCTGCAAGACGTGGGATTGGGATATATTAAATTGGGACAATCTTCGTCTACACTGTCCGGTGGTGAGAACCAACGTGTGAAACTGGCCTATTTCCTAAGTGTGGAAAAGACACAGCCTACTATTTTTGTCTTTGACGAACCCACTACCGGTTTGCATTTCCATGATATCAAGAAGTTGTTGGAAGCTTTTGACGCGCTTATCAGCAGAGGGCATACCATCGTTATCATCGAACATAATCTGGACGTAATAAAATGCGCCGATTATGTCATCGACCTTGGACCGGAAGGTGGAAAAATGGGTGGTAATCTGGTCGTTGCCGGCACACCGGAAGAAATAGCCCAATGTGCAGCCTCTTATACCGGACAGTTCTTAAAAGAGAAATATTTATAATCTTAAATAAATAAACAATGAAAAAACTACTTTATTTATCCATGTTCCTATGGCTTGTTCTCACAGGATGCACACAGGAAAAAAAGGAATTTACCGTTTTGCAATGGAATATCTGGCAAGAAGGGACCATGGTTCCCGGCGGTTATGAGGCTATTGTCGATGAAATTATTCGTCTTCGCCCCGATTTTGTAACCCTCAGTGAAGTGCGTAATTATAATAACACCAATTTTACAGCACGCCTCACCCGGTCGCTGAAAGAAAAAGGAGAAACTTATTATTCCTTCTATACATACGATACCGGTTTACTTAGCCGCTATCCGATTACCGACTCACTGACTGTCTTCCCCGAAAACGGTGACCACGGAAGTATTTACCGTTTGACAACCGACATGAATGGAAAGAAAATGGCCGTTTATACCTCTCATCTGGATTATCTGGATGATGCATATTATAATGTACGTGGATATGACGGTTCTACTTGGGAAGAAATTCCTATTCCCACTACAGTTGAAGAAGTTCTGGAAAGAAATGTCGCGTCACAACGTGATGATGCCATCAAGATGTTTATCGAGCAGGCAAAGAAAGACCGGGAAGCCGGATATACCATTATTTTGGGTGGTGATTTCAATGAACCCTCGCACCAGGATTGGACAGAAGAAACCAAGAACCTTTACGACCACCACGGATTAGTAATTCCTTGGACAGTGCCCGTCTTGCTGGATGAAGCCGGTTTCGTTGATGCTTACCGTTCTTTCTATCCCAATGTGCTTGACTATCCCGGCTTTACTTATCCTTCTGACAATCCGGCCAAACCTGCCGAAAAAATCACTTGGGCACCCAAAGCCGATGAACGCGACCGTATCGACTATATTTGGTTCTATCCCGAAAAAGGGCTGACCGTGAAAGATGCAGCAATCTTTGGTCCTAAAGGTTCTATTGTACGTTCTCAGCGTGTACAGGAAACTTCAAAAGATAAATTCATCGAACCGCAGAATGTATGGCCGACAGACCATAAAGGTGTTCTAGTGACATTCCAATACTAATATATTAACTACCTAAAAATTTATCTTATGATTAAGCAGACTTATAAAAAATGGATTGCTGCTTGCACCGTGACGAGCTCATTGCTGTTGGGTGCTTGTACTTCCACTCCTCCCTCTGTCAGAGACGTTTCTATCGTCCCGCTGCCGAACAATGTTCAACAAGACAGCAGCGCATTCATTCTTCCTAAAAGTTGCACCATCGGCATCACTGATTCCCGGCTGGCTCCGGCTGCCGAATATCTGGCAGGAATACTTTCTCCTTCCACCGGATATAACATTAAAGTACAAGACGGAGAAGGAACCATCACCCTCTCATTGGGGGAAGTTGAAGGCAAAGAGGGTGCATACCAATTAAAAACCGACACTAAGAAAATCAATATAAAAGGAAACTCTTATGGTGGAGTTATTGCCGGAATTGAATCTTTACGCCAATTATTCCCTCCTCAAATTGAATCCAAACAAATAGTGGACGGTGTAGATTGGGCTATTCCGAGTGTGGAAATCAATGATGCCCCCCGCTTTACTTGGCGAGGCATCATGCTGGATGTTTCACGCCATTTCTATTCCAAAGATGAAGTAAAAGAACTGTTGGATGTAATGGCACTCTATAAGATGAATAAGTTCCACTGGCATCTCACCGACGACCAGGGTTGGCGTATCGAAATAAAGAAATATCCTTTGCTGACCGAAAAAGGTGCTTGGCGCAAATTCAATTCTCATGACAAAGAATGCATCCGCCAATCAAAGGTGAACGATAATCCTGACATGGCTATTCCCGAAAGCAAGATTCGCATTGTAGAAGGTGATACACTGTATGGCGGTTATTATACCCAGGAAGATATCAAAGAGGTGATTGCATACGCTAAAGTACGTGGTATTGACATTGTTCCCGAAATAGATATGCCGGGACATATGCTGGCTGCCATAAGCAATTATGAAGGGGTATCTTGTTTCGATGAAACCGGTTGGGGAACCACCTTCTCCTCTCCCGTTTGTCCCGGAAAAGACTCGGCAATAGAATTTTGCAAGAATGTATATAGCGAACTCATCGAACTCTTCCCTTACAAATATGTACATATCGGTGGTGATGAAGTAGAAAAAACCAACTGGAAGAAATGTCCCGACTGCCAAAAACGTATGCGTGACAATAAGCTGAAGACTGAAGAAGAACTACAATCATGGTTCATTCATGATATGGAAAAATTCTTTAACGATAAAGGAAAAGAAATGATCGGTTGGGATGAAATTATCGAAGGCGGACTTTCAAAAACAGCAACTGTCATGTGGTGGCGCAGTTGGGCTAAGAATGCTCCTTCTAAAACAACAGGACAAGGAAATCCTATCATTTTCACTCCTAACGGACAGTTCTATCTAGACTATCAGGAAGATAAGAATTCAGTAGCCAATATTTATAATTATGATCCGATGAGCGAAATTCAAAACGCTGAAATGCAACCGTTAGTATTAGGTGTGCAAGGTAATGTTTGGTGCGAATGGATTCCTTCACGTGAACGTATGCAATATATGGCAATTCCTCGTCTGTTGGCTATCGCCGAATTGGGTTGGAGCAATCCTTCACAGAAAGACTGGAATGCATTTGCCCGGCGTCTTGCCAACCAATTTGAACGCCTCAACATTATGAATATCAATTACCGTATTCCTGATTTGGAGGGTTTTAACAAGACAAATGCCTTTATCGGTGAAGGTATTGTCAACATCACCTGTCTCGACCCAAGTGCTGAAATACACTATACCACAGACGGTTCTGTTCCCACTTTGCAGTCGCCTAAGTATGACGGTCCGGTAAAAGTAACTGAAACAACTGATTTCACATTCCGCACATTCCGCCCGAACGGTAAACCGGGAGATATCACCACCACTCGTTTTATCAAGAGCGAGTATACTCCGGCCGTTACAGCTGCACCATCCAATCCCGGATTGAAAGCTACTTGGCATGAGTTCAAAGGAAATAAATGTACCGAAATTGAAAAGGCACCGGTAAATGGAAATTATTCTATCGAAGATGTAATGATTCCCAAGAAAGTAAAAGGTAATATCGGTTTGATTATCAAAGGTTACATTAATGCTCCTCAGGATGATATTTATACTTTTGCACTCTTGTCGGATGATGGCAGTACGTTAGTGATTGATGGCGAACAAGTAATTGATAATGACGGTCCTCATGGTCCTCGTGAAGTAGTAGGCCAAAAAGCTTTAGCTAAAGGATATCACCCGATTGAAATTCGTTACTTTGATCAAAACGGCGGTCAACTGAAAATGAAAGTTAGTGGAAATGATGGTAAAGAGATTCCGTTCACTCATTTATATGCCCACTAAATAAAGAAAAAAGAGAAACAAGCTCTGAGAATTTATCATTTACGGTAGGGAGGGTTTAAACCCCATCCCTACCGTATTTTTTTACTTCATACCTTTAAAAATAAAGACCGAATCCTATTTTGAATCCCAATTTGCTGTATTCAGAAGTATGATTAAAACTCAAATCATAATATACAGCAGGTTCTACTGTCAGATTTCGTCCTAAAAAGAATGCGTAGCCCACTTCCGGTGTCAGGCAAACAAGATTTTTCTTATAATCCCCACTAGAAAGATGTTTGTAAGCCATTCCAAGTCCACCGTATACTCCACAGCTGGATAAATAATAGCGTCCCTGTGCGCCAATACTAGTCTCATCTGTCCCATGTTCCACATACTGTCCTTTAAAGTTTAACAATACTGCAAAGTTATCGGCTACAAAAGCACCACCTCCCAATGTAAAACCAAAGTTGGTTCCTTCATACTTACTATGAGAGAGGTCAAGTCCTGTCAGTGAGGCATTCACATACCAAACATCCTTTTCAAATTGTGCATGTGCACCCAATGTTGTTACTACCAACATCACCAAGCTGACTAAAAATTTCTTCATACAATTGTCGTTTAAGTAAATATTCTATTTTTTGTTCTCCATATTCTGACCTTCCTGTTCTCTGCGTTTCTCCTGCTTACGAAGAACAATCCAAAGCAAAGCAATAATAAGATAGGATACCCCTATAGTGACATATTTTTCCGCATTACCAATCTCCGTATTCCGCGGAATAAAATAAACAGCCATTATCGTGGTGTAAATAAATAAAGCCACAGGCAACCAGGTTGATTTCTTATATTTCCTCATATACTATACTATTTTGTTTTTTATACCAAGTTATAAATCCTATAACTGCAACCAGCGTACATATTCCTCCCAACACATAAGAGATATAGCCGGAAAGAGCCAATCCTTCGGGCGCAATGCAAATATAAGTAGAACAAACAGCTGTCATAAACAAAGCCGGCAACAGTGTGACATAATAATTCTTTTTCATGCGCACCAAATATACAGTTATCGCCCATAGAGTAAAGACAGACAATGTTTGATTACACCATGCAAAATAACGCCAAATCATATCAAATCCTGCCGCATCGCGCTGACTATATAGCAAAATACCAATAGTCACAGCAAAGATAGGAATACAAATCAATAAACGTCTTGTTATACTTTTTTGTTCCAAATGCATAAAGTCGGCAACAATCAACCGAGCTGAACGCAATGCGGTATCTCCACTGGTGATAGGCGCTGCAATCACCCCCAGCACAGCCAGCAATCCGCCAATGGTTCCTAACCATTCTTTTGTTATACGATCTACTATTATTGAAGCATTACTTTCTTCCATTCCATTCTGATGAAAGAAATAAGTGGCAGCCGCTGCCCATATCAATGCCACAATACCTTCTGTCACCATTGCTCCGTAAAAGATTGGACGACCATACTTTTCATTCTTCATGCAACGTGCCATCAAAGGTGACTGTGTAGCATGGAAACCACTAATGGCACCACAAGCAATAGACACAAACATGATAGGAAAAATAGGCAAACCGGCAGGATGAGTATTTTGTATACCGTCTGTTATTTCGGGCAAAGCCGGATGGTGCCATATCAACATAGCTAATATTCCAACTGCCATAAACAACAAAGCAATGGCAAACAATGGATAAATCTTGCCAATAATCTTATCTACCGGCAGCAGGGTAGCCAACATATAATAAATGAAAACAATAATAATCCAAAAGGTTACGTCCATATAATCGGGTGTTAGCTTGGCCAACAAACCGGCAGGTCCGGCAACAAACACAGCCCCGACCAATATCATCAGAACCACAGTAAAGCCACGCATCAACTGTTTGGTAGGAAGTCCCAGATAACGGCCGATTATTTCAGGAAGACTCTCACCGTTATGCCTTAAAGAAAGCATTCCTGATAAATAATCGTGTACAGCACCGGCAAAAATAGTTCCCAGTACAATCCATAGATAAGAGGCCGTACCGAATTTTGCTCCCATAATGGCACCGAAGATAGGACCCAAACCTGCAATATTAAGAAACTGAATCATGAAAATCTTCCAAGTGGGAAGGGGAATAAAGTCTACGCCATCCTCCATAGTCAGAGCCGGTGTTTTTTTATTTTTATCAGGACTAAACAGATGCTCCACATAGCTTCCATATAAAAAATATCCTCCTATAAGAACCAATAATGCAATAATAAAGGTTATCATATACTCTATTTAATTGTTTTATTATTGCAAAAATAACGATTTAAATGATTACTTCTTATCTTTGCAATAAAATTAAAGCGAATGCGAACACTATTTCTAACTTTATTACTAATAATACTAAGATCTTTACCTGTTATATCACAGCCCAAATACGAAATTCGCGCCACTTGGCTCACGACCTTGGGCGGAATGGACTGGCCGCGTACCAAAGCCGGAAGCGCAACAGGAATTCAACGCCAGAAAAAAGAATTATGTGATATACTCGACCGTTTGAAAGCTGCGAATTTCAATACAGTATTATTGCAAACCCGCCTGCGTGGGGATATGATATATCCGTCCTCCATTGAGACCTTTGCCGAATCGCTGACGGGATATACCGGACGTAATCCGGGATATGACCCATTGGCTTTTGCTATTGAAGAATGTCACAAACGAGGCATGGAATTGCACGCTTGGATAGTGACTATCCCGGCCGGAAACACTCGGCAAGTGAAGCTGTTGGGACGAAACTCCATCGTACAAAGGAATAGAAAAATATGCAAACTATATAAAGGTAACTGGTATCTGGATCCGGGCAATCCTGAAACAAAAGAATACCTCTCTCGCATTGTGAAAGAAATCACTTCACAATATGACATAGATGGTATCCATTTCGACTATATCCGCTATCCCGAACAGGCAGATAAATTCCCTGATAAAGACACCTACCGCAGATACGGAAAAGGAAAGGATCTGAAACAATGGCGTCGGGATAACATTACCGACATTGTACGCCGCCTTTATACTGATATCAAGTCTATCAAGCCATGGGTAAAAGTGAGTAGTTCGCCCATTGGCAAATATCGCGACACTAACCGTTATCCCTCTCGCGGCTGGAATGCTTATCATGTAGTCTATCAAGATGCACAAAGATGGTTAAAAGAAGGAATCCATGATGCCTTGTTCCCAATGATGTATTTCCAAGGAAACAATTTCTATCCCTTTGCTTTGGACTGGAAAGAGAACGACGGCAAACGTTGGATTATTCCCGGACTGGGAATTTATTTCCTCTCCCCTCGTGAACAAGATTGGCCATTGGACGAAATAGTTCGTCAAATCCATTTCACCCGTCAGATAAAGCTAAACGGACAAGCCTATTTTCGCAATCGCTTTTTACTTGATAACACAAAAGGAGTATTAGACGAACTGGAAGAAAACTTTTATACTTACCCGGCATTGATCCCTCCTATGACATGGTCAGATAGTATTCCACCTTCTGTTCCATCCCATCCTTCGGTGCAACAAATAGCGAACGGCAAACTTCGCATGAGTTGGCAAGCATCAGCCGATAACAGCAATCAATCTGTTGTATACCATTTATACGGTTCCGATACATATCCTGTTGACATTAAGCAACCTCAAAATTTAATAGCTACCCATCTCATTGCCAATGAGTATGAATATACAGCCAGGCTCCCTTGGTTACAAAAACGATACTTTGCCGTCACTGCCGCTGACCGCTTTGGCAATGAAAGCGCTCCATTAACTCTGAATACGGTTTCGGATATGGATATACCTTTATTAAATAAAGGAAATATACTTTACCTGCCGGAAATAAAGGATGCACAAACTATTATCATCTATAATATGACCAACGAAGAAATATGGAAAACCGGTTATATTCATAAACTATCTTTAGTATCATTGCCCAATGGCTTTTATACAGTAAAAATATTCAATCGACAAGGTAAAAGCCTATTTGCAGGAAGTATTATGAAGTAAATATTCACCAAATAAGGTCTTATTTCATCCTTTCTTATGTTTTCTATACTTGCTGGGAGACATTCCCATTATCTTAGAAAACAAACGGGAAAAATAATAGCAATCCGCTATTCCTATTTTATGGCAAACTTGATTTATCTTGATATCTGTACAGTCTATCAGATAACAAGCATGTTGTATCTTTAACAAATTGAAGTAATTGACAGGCGAGTGTCCTGTACGGTGATTAAAAATGGTAGAAAAATGAGAAACAGAATATCCCGTATGCTCGGCTATTTCAGAGATACTGAGTTTTTTTCCTATATTCTCTTTCATAAAATGAATAGCCGCATCTACTAAATCATTTGAAATATCATTGACTGTAGCATTTCTATATTCTTGCAAATAGCAAATGGTACCAAGAAAATGATGGAAAGCCGAACAAGAATACAACAGATTTTCTTTACTATATCCCAATTCCAAAGTATGATATATTTCTTCAAACAAATTCAAACGTCCATTAATACGTGAGTAAATAGTAGGTTTGATATCAATAGGGGTCAATAAACGTAAAGCATAATATTCTGCTAAGTCTCCTTTAAAATGTATCCAATAAATTGTCCATGGATCTGTGTCATCGGCTCCGTAACTATGAGGTACATTCGCAGGTAAAATAAAGCATTGATTACTCTTTATTTCATAACGTTCATCATTCACGCTAAACCATCCTCTCCCCTCCACACAATAAATAAATACGTATTGAGAGATGGGAGTTTCCCGTTTTCTAAAATGATGTTCTGCCCGTGGATAGTATCCTATGTCCGTAATATGCAGCGCATTGGCTAAAGGATTATTTTCCATCGTATGTATAATTGATGCAGGAAGTACTAAAGCTCTTTCACCCGAAAATCCATCTTTGCGTTTAATCATTGCTGTAGAAGTTATAGTTAACAGTAACAAAGATAGTGATTTTTATACAGGCAGCAAAGTTATTATCATAAGATTATCCATCCAATTCAATAATTTATCTATTCCCTATTCCAGAAAAATACAATTCCTTTGCAGTATGATTTATATAATAATACACAATGAAAAACATTAATTCAAAGAATTTACTATTTATCTGCTTTATTTCTGCTATGGGTGGCTACCTGTTTGGTTATGATTGGGTAGTAATTGGCGGAGCCAAAATTTTTTATGAACCATTCTTCGCTATCGAAGATTCAGCAGCTTTACGCGGTTGGGCAATGAGTAGCGCCTTACTAGGATGTTTAGTCGGAGCAGGCTTCTCCGGTAGTTGGAGTGATAAATATGGTCGCAAAAAACTATTAATATTATCCGCTCTATTATTTTTGCTGTCTGCTGTCGGTACAGGAGCTGTCGATAATTTTTCCTGGTTCATATTCTATCGTATTGTAGGTGGACTGGGTATAGGAATTGCTTCCAATGTTTCCCCCATATATATAGCTGAGGTATCACCGACTGAGATACGTGGAAAACTGGTATCTTTAAACCAACTGACTATTGTATTAGGTATATTATCTGCACAACTTGCCAATTGGATGATAGCAAACCTATTTACAGAAGGAACCTCACAACTTCCTGCGGAAGGAATAGAACAGGCGTGGCGATGGATGTTCTGGGCAGAAGCATTACCGGCTGCCTTATTTTTTATATTAGCTTTCATTATCCCTGAAAGTCCACGTTGGTTAGCCGCCAAAGAGGTGAAAGAAAAATACGATTGGAGAGCATTATCACAACCTGGTGTACGGCGGGTATTAATACTGGGAATTGTTTTGGCTGTTTTCCAACAGTGGTGTGGCATCAATGTTATATTCAATTATGCCCACGAAGTCTTTTCGGCTGCCGGTTATGAAGTGTCAGATGTCTTGATGAATATTGTAATAACGGGGGTAACTAACGTAATCTTTACTTTTGTTGCCATTTATACTGTTGACCATTGGGGCAGAAGGACATTAATGTTAATCGGCTCGGCAGGACTTGCTGTTATCTATCTGCTGATGGGATGTTGTTACTTTGCAGGAATGAGTGGTTGGATAATGTTAATACTGGTAATGATGGCAATTGCCTGTTATGCCATGTCATTAGCCCCCATTGTATGGGTAGTATTATCCGAAATATTTCCACAACAGATTCGTGGAACAGCTATGGCTATCTCTACCCTCTTCTTATGGATAGCCAGCTTCATACTCACCTACAGTTTTCCCCTATTAAATGAATCATTACAGGCGGCCGGAACGTTTTGGTTATATGGTGGCATATGCTTAACGGGCTTCTTTTTTATTCGTGCCCGACTACCGGAAACAAAAGGGAAAAGTTTGGAAGATATAGAAAAAGAAATAACAAAAAAATAAAACTGATATGGATATAAAAGTAAATGTTTGGGAAGAAGATATTCTGCTTCCTACCTATGGTATTGGCAAACCGGAAAAGAATCCGATGTTTTTTGAAAATAGAGTTTATCAAGGAAGTAGTGGGGTGGTTTATCCTTATCCTGTCATAGAAAAGATTTCAGATACTTGTCAAGAAGAAACCTATCATGCTGTTTATCTGGAGAATGAGTATATCAAGGTTATGATTCTTCCTGAATTGGGCGGACGTGTACAAATGGCTTATGATAAAATAAAGAAACGCCATTTTATTTATTACAACCATGTTATAAAACCTGCTTTGGTAGGACTGACCGGGCCTTGGATTTCCGGCGGTATTGAATTCAATTGGCCTCAGCATCACCGACCCAGCACTTATCTACCTGTAGATTTTACAATTGAAGAAAATGCAGACGGAAGTGCTACCGTATGGGTGAGCGAACGCGAACGGATGTTCCATCAGAAAGGTATGGCTGGTTTTACCCTACGTCCCGGCAAAGCTGTACTTGAAATTCAAGGAAAACTATATAATCCGACTCCTGTTCCACAGACCTTCCTATGGTGGGCCAACCCGGCCGTCGCTGTCAATGAAGCCTATCAATCGGTTTTCCCTGCCGATGTCAATGCTGTATTTGATCACGGTAAGCGAGATGTATCAAAATATCCTATCGCTACCGGCATTTATTATAAAATGGATTATTCAGCAGGTGTAGACATCTCACGTTATAAAAATATACCGGTACCCACTTCATATATGGCTATCCGCTCAAAATACAACTTTGTAGGCGGTTATGAAAACGATACTCAAGCAGGAGTATTACACGTAGCCAACCATCACATCTCTCCCGGGAAAAAACAATGGACTTGGGGAAATGGAGATTTCGGACAAGCCTGGGATCGTAATCTGACAGACACAGATGGGCCATATATCGAATTAATGACCGGAGTTTATACCGACAATCAACCAGACTTTACTTGGTTGCAACCTTATGAGGAAAAAATTTTCACTCAATATTTTATTCCTTATCGTGAATTAGGGGTAGTAAAGAATGCCACTTCTGATTTACTAATGAATATAGAAACTGAAGACACAAAGAATGCAATACTCAAACTATTTGCTACATCCGCACAGAAAGGTTTACGAATTGTGATTAAACGCCAAGAAGACATCATTTGGGAAAATATTACAGATTTGACTCCAAAAGCGGTATTTACTCATACCATTAAAAATATATCGCCTGATGAAGCAGAGGTTTATATTTATTGTTCAACCGGCAAGTTACTACTTTCATGGAAGGCTGAATCAACTGAAATCAAACCAATTCCTGAACCTGCAAAACCTGCATTGCCTCCTTCAGAAGTACGCTCTACAGAACAGCTTTACCTGACAGGATTACATTTGGAACAATACAGACATGCTACTTACAATCCAACTGATTATTATTTAGAAGCCCTACGTAGAGACAACAGCGATATACGCAATAACAACGCTATGGGATTATGGCTATTCCGTAAAGGACAATTCAAGAAAGCCGAACTTTATCTACGCAAGGCTATTAACACTCTGACAGAACGTAATCCAAATCCCTACGACGGAGAACCTTATTATAATTTAGGTCTTGTATTAAAATACCAAGATAAAACTGTTGAAGCATACGATGCGTTCTATAAAGCATGCTGGAACGCTGCTTGGCAAGATTCAGGTTATTACTCTTTGGCCCAATTATCGGCTGCACATAATGAGTGGGATAATGCATTGTACGAAATTAATCAGTCTTTGGTTCGTAACTGGCATAATCATCGCGGACGTCATTTAAAAGCAATGATTCTTCGTAAATTGGGACGAGAAAAAGAAGCCATAGAACTGATTAAAGAGTCACTCAATATAGATAAATTCAACTTTGGATGTCGTTTTGAAGCATGGCTTCAGTCCGGTGAAAAAGAAATGCCATCAAGTTTAAGAGTATTAATGCGTGATGAATCACGTAATTATGAAGAACTAGCTACAGACTACGCCCAAGCCGGCAACTGGGAAGATGCATTGGCTGTGGTAAATGCAGCATTAACCAACATATCGGCTCCTTCAACAATGCTGTTATATTATAAAGCGTGGTTCCTATGTAGAATGAATCAACAAGACGAAGCTGTCTGTGTAGTAAGTCAAGCAGAAAACAGTCCATTAGATGAATATTTCCCCAATAGTCTGGAAGCGATTTTAGCTCTTCAGTGCGTAACCAATTTACCGATACATGCACCGAAAGCTTTTTATCTATTAGGTAATATATGGTATGATAAACGTCAATACCAGGAAGCTGTCGATGCATGGGAACATTCTAAAGAAATGGACAACGGCTTCCCTACCGTATTACGAAATCTTTCATTAGCTTATTTCAACAAACTTGGAAAGAAAAAAGAAGCAGTACAATTACTTGAACAGGCATTTATGCTTGATGAAACAGACGCACGCATCTTAATGGAATTGGATCAATTATATAAACGCATGGATTATTCCCCGAAAGAACGTTTGCATCTATTAAACAAACATAAAGAAATAATAGCTACTCGCGATGATCTCTATTTGGAATATGCTACATTGCTTAATCTGACCGGAGAATACGAACAAGCCATGCAACTCATTGACCAACGCCAATTCCATCCTTGGGAAGGAGGAGAAGGTAAAGTACCTGCCCAATATCAATATGCACGTATACAATTAGCAAAGAAATCTCTAAAGGCAGGAGAATACGAGCATGCACTTGCCTTGATTGAAGAATGTTTTGTCTACCCTCATCATTTGGGAGAAGGAAAACTGTATGGTGCACAAGAAAATGATTTCCTTTATTATAAAGGATGCATTTTGGAAGCAATGGGTAATCATGATGAAGCACATTCCTCATTCACAAAAGCTGCTTCGGGCAATGGACAACCCACAGCTGCCATGTACTACAATGACCAAAAGCCCGATAAAATCTATTATCAAGGTTTAGCTTTACGGAAAGTAGGAAAAGAAGCGGAGGCACGCGGAAGATTTAATTCCCTAATTTCCTACGGTGAAAAACATTTATATGATACTTTTGTAATGGATTACTTTGCTGTGTCTTTACCTGATTTACAGATTTGGGAAGACGACATGAATAAGAAAAATCGAATCCATTGCCACTATCTCATGGGGCTGGGGCATTTAGGACTAGGTAATAAAGAGAAAGCCGACAAGTGCTTCAGTTATATAAAAGAAATAAATCCTAATTTCCAAATTTGGATATAATACCATAAGACAAATACAATATGAAGTTATTAAATCAATTATTACTTGCTATTTTAGGCATGGTCTTTTTGACAGGATGTAAAGAAAGTACGTCAATTCTTTCTTTAGCCGGAGAATGGGAATTTGCCATAGACAGTATGGATATAGGTATTTCAAAACATTGGTATACCCAATCTTTTCCCGACAAAATAAAATTGCCCGGAACGATGGATGATGCAGGATACGGTATCCCCAATCGGTTATTACCCTCAATAAGCAAACCTCAAATATTGCATCTCACTCGCAAACACAGTTATGTAGGACCGGCTTGGTACATACGTGAAATATCCGTTCCTTCAGATTGGGAGGGAAAGAACATAGAACTGAAGTTGGAGCGTGTTATTTGGCAAACAAATGTATGGATAGACGGTAAAGAAGTAAATGGAGAGCAAGAAAGCTTGATAAGCCCCCATTACTTTGACCTAACAGAATATCTGTCACCGGGGAAACATCGGATAGCCATTCGAGTAGATAACAGAAAAAAATACGACATCACTGCCGGTGATATGGCACATGCATATACCAATGAAACACAAATCATGTGGAATGGCATTTTGGGAGAAATCTCTTTGCGGGCGAAAGATGCTGTCTTTATGAAAGATATACAGATATATCCCGATATTCAAACCCGGGAAATCCGTGTAAAAGGGAAACTACAAAACACAGGGAATAAAGCTTCGGGGACATTGACTGTTCATGTAAAAGAGAAAAACACAGGCAAATCTGTTACGGAAATAGAACAGCAAATGGACCTTTCGGCAGGCGAAACAATGCTGGACTTTGTTTGTCCCATGGGCGAGGACGTACGGCTTTGGAGTGAATTTACTCCGATAATGTATGAGCTGGAAATAAAGATGAAAACCAAAGAGAGTCTGGCGCAAGAGAAAATTGAATTCGGAATGCGCCAAATTAGCCGTAACGGAGCCGATTTATTAGTCAATGGTAAAAAAGTGTTCCTTCGTGGTACATTGGAATGTTGCATTTTCCCATTAACAGGTTACCCCCCAACCACTAAAGAAGGATGGTTAAAAGTCTTCCGTTCCGCTAAAGAATGGGGGCTGAACCACCTTCGGTTTCACTCTTGGTGCCCTCCTAAAGCAGCATTTGAAGTAGCGGATTCACTCGGTTTTTATTTGCAGGTGGAATTACCACTTTGGTCTTTGACCGTAGGTGAAAATCCTGAAATGAATCAATTCTTATATAATGAGGCAAAACGAATTTTATCGGAATATGGTAATCATCCCTCTTTCTGCTTTTTGAGCCTTGGAAATGAATTGCAACCGGACTTTGAATTTTTGGGAGGTTTATTGGATTCGGTAAAAGCCCTTGATTCCAGACATTTGTATACAACGACTTCTTTTACTTTTGAAAAAGGACATGGCGATTGGCCTGAGCCGCACGATGATTTCTTTATCACTCAATGGACTAAAAAAGGTTGGGTGCGCGGACAAGGAGTTTTTGATGTAGAAATGCCAAACTTTAATAAAGATTATTCTGCTTCTGTAGATAGCATGCCCGTTCCGGTTATTACGCACGAAATAGGACAGTATGCTGTGTATCCTGATTTAAAAGAAATAGAAAAATACACAGGTGTATTAGAGCCTCTTAATTTCAAAGGAGTTAAACAAGAGTTAGAAAACAAAAATCTTCTAGAAAAGGCAGATGATTATTTGTCTGCATCCGGTCATTTGGCTGCCATTTTATATAAAGAAGAAATAGAACGTGCCATGAAGACTCCCGGCATCAGCGGTTTTCAACTTTTAGATTTACATGATTTTCCCGGCCAAGGAACTGCATTAGTCGGCTTACTAAATACTTTTTGGGAAAGCAAAGGCGTAGCCAATGCCGAAGAATTTCGTCAATTCTCTGCTCCAGTTGTCCCATTAGCTCGCTTCTCAAAAGCCGTATACAAAAACAACGAGCAGTTTACGGCCGACATTGAGATCGCTAATTATAGTTCTGAGGAAATCAACAATAAGAATATCAAATGGGCATTAACCAATGCATCCGGTCAGCCATTACAAGAGGGTATTATACCTTTAACAAACATAAAAATCGGAGGCGGGAATATAGCCGGTAAGATTTCTTGTTCTTTATCAGAAGTTAAAAAAGCAGAACGACTGACTTTAAGAGTTTCCATCGAAAATTCCAGTTATAAAAACACTTGGAATATATGGGTATATCCGGCCACTTTAACGATAGAAAAAGAAGAGATTGTAGTAACAGACAAACTTACCGAAACACAAAAAGCTCTTGCAGCCGGTAAAACAGTATTATTCAATCCCCCTTATCAACTTTGTGCAGGTTTACAAGGCAAGTTTGTTCCGGTGTTCTGGAGTCCTGTCCACTTTCCCAAACAAGCAGGTACAATGGGACTGTTGTTAGATCCTACTCATAAAGCTTTTGCACATTTCCCAACAGAGGGACATACCAACTGGCAATGGTGGAGTCTGACAACCCAATCGCGCACTTTAGTAATCGATAGCATATATCAACACATTACTCCATTAGTGGAATGTGTAGACAACTTTGCCAATAACCGCCGATTAGCAACTCTTTTTGAAACTAATTGTCTAAATGGGAAATTAATAGTATGCAGCATGGACTTGCTAAACCATCAGGATACATTTCCTGAAAAAAAACAATTGTTATATAGTTTGATTAACTATATGAAATCCAATGCTTTTGCTCCCGTGAAATCCATTTCATTTGAAGAACTTTGTTCGTTAGTAAAACCAAGCTCGAAAGGTAAAAAGGAGGAAACTCCCCAATCTGTCTATTAATAGGTTTAGTCAAAATAAGGACCCGAATATCGGGACATAGGACACTAGAATTCTACTGAATAAAACCGGCAAATTCTAGTGTCCATACAAACTTTGTTTTATACAAAAATGAAATACTATGAATAAAATAACGGAATATTCCCTTTGGGAAGTATTGGAACAGATTACATCAAGTTTAAAAAGTAAACGTCTGGCAGATGTCTTTCGTTTTACCTCCTTCTGCCCTTTCGAAACGTATGGTCCTCACAAACACATGCGCATTGAGATTAATTATATAAAAAAAGGAAATTGCATATTGCATCTGGACAATGAAAGCATAAGTTTCCATGAAGGTGACATCATGATTATCACTCCACATGTAGAACATCAATTTGAAGCCGGTGCAAATGGCACGATATTAATGCAATTAGAATTTTTACCCGAAATATTTTCTCTTTTTCATTCAAATATCAAAGTTGGCACAGAACCTATACCTACACCTTCCTTTTTGTTTTCTAAAGAAAACAGATTGATTAAAATAGTGAACAATGTAGGTGTAATGAGAACTATACAACGCATTGTCAATGAAATGGAACATAAAGGACCGCATTATCGATACCTGGTAGTAATGTATTATGCAGAATTATTAATTCTTCTCTATAGATATATGCATGAGACCTATCTGTCTATCTGCACAAATGAGCTGTTAAAGAAAGCAGTTTGCTATATCCGGCACAACTACCAAACAGACATCAACATCAATGATATAGCCGAATATGCAAGTATCAGTGAACGTTATTTAAGAAAATTATTCTCACAGAACTTGAATCTTTCTCCTTTAGATTATCTGAATCAGATTAGAATCAATAAATCCATCGAACTGCTAAAGAATACTGAAAAATCCGTCAAAGAGATTTGTTTTCTTTGTGGTTTTCAATCGCCTCAGTATTTTTCACGTATATTTAAGCAGCAAATGGGACTCTCCCCTCGGGAAATGGCTAAATCATAAAGAACCTTCCTTCCACTTACAATAATTAACACCCCATACTCATGATGAATACTAAAATCATTTCTTTTACCGGAATATTAACAACTTTATCTATAGCACATACCAGTTATGCTCAGCAAGCAGAACAACATCCTAATGTCATTATTATATTAGCAGATGATATAGGCTATACAGACTTAGGATGCTATGGAGCAAAAAAAATCAAGACGCCGGCTATTGATCAACTAGCCCGGCAAAGTATTATATTCACCAATGCCTATGCACCGGCCTCCACCTCATCCCCCTCTCGATATGCACTTCTTACCGGAGAGTATGCATGGAGAAAAAATGTAGGAATATTACCGGCAGATGCCCCATTGACAATTAGTCCTGCCACAACAACATTGCCGGAAATGTTTCGAAGAAACGGATATCAAACAGCTATCGTCGGTAAATGGCATTTAGGACTGGGAACAAAAGATATACCGGTAGACTTCAATAGAGAAATCAAAGAAGGACCATTAGCAATAGGGTTCGACTATGCTTACTATTTTCCGGCAACAAATGACCGGGTACCTTGCATATATATCAATAATGAAAAAGTAGATGGCCTTACTCCTAATGATCCTATAAATGTATCTTATAAACAAAAAATAGGAAGTGATGATACAGGCAAAGAGAATCCTGACAAACTAATCATAAAACCACATTTGGGACACGACGGAACAATTATAAACGGTATTAGTCGCATTGGATGGATGAGTGGAGGAAATTCAGCACGGTGGCAAGATGATAAAATGGGAGAACATCTGTTGAATAAAACGATTTCTTACATAAAAAAACATGCCGACTCCCCTTTCTTCCTATATTATGCCCCTCATAATGCTCATGAACCACGTGTTCCGTCCCCTGCCTTTAAAAACAAATCAAAAGCCGGAATTTATGGGGATGTCATTGAAGAATTCGATTACTATGTAGGCAAAATCATCCAAACATTAAAAGAAACAGGCATTTACGAAAATACAATTATTGTCCTGTCAAGTGATAATGCCCCAATGATAAAGGAAGGTTATCAAGACGGTGCTTTGGAAAACATAAATGGACACAATCCGTATGGCAATTTAAGAGGAGAAAAATATTCTTTGCATGAAGGAGGAAATAAAGTTCCATTCATATTTTCTTGGCCTCAAAAAATAAAAAGACCTTTCATTCAGACACAACCATTTATCTACTTGGATATGCTTGCCACTTTTGCTGATATGTTAAATCTTCCCATCACAAAAAAAGAACTAAAAGACAGCCGTAGTGGTGCATCTCTATTCACACAAGTCCAAGCTCCTTTATATCGTGAATATATCATGACTCAAAACAACGGAGGAGAGATAGCCATACGAAAAGGGAAATGGAAATTTTTACCGCAAAGAAAGAATAAAAATGCCGAACTTTATAATTTAGAGAATGACCCTTCAGAATTACACAATCTAATATTTGCATATCCCCAATTAGCTCAAAAGCTGAAAATCGAGATAGAACAAGTATATAATAAGAATAACTAAATTGGAGCCCTTCCGTAAAATAATCCATTCAGTTATTTATTTAATCTATTCTTTAATCAAGGAAAATAGTGTTTCTTTGTATCCACAAAGATATCTTAATCTAATTCTTTTAATCAAGATTATATATGAAAAAAAGTTTCTTATTCGCCATGATGCTGTGCTGTGCGCAACTACTGTCTGCACAACAAGAAAGAATCGATTTATCGGGAACATGGCGTTTTCAGGCTGACCCCATGGGATTCGGAAAGACACCGGGCTCAGAACTCTATCAAGCAAAACTTACCGAATCTATCATGTTGCCGGGCAGTACCGACGAAGGCGGAAAAGGTATGTTGACAACCGCCCGATATGTAGACCGTCTTACCCGTAAATTTGAATACTGCGGCCAAGCATGGTATCAACGCGAAGTGATTATTCCCGAAGAATGGAAAGACAAAGAAATCACACTCAACTTGGAAAGATGCCATTGGGAAACAACTGTTTATGTAGATGGAAAAGAAATCGGTGCCAAAGAACACCTTAGTGTCCCAAACCGTTTTTTACTGAGCAAGCAAATGACTCCCGGCATGCATATTCTTACGATTTGTGTAGACAATCGCTTGAAATATCCAATGGATCAATGGAATCATGGAACTACAGAATACACGCAAACCAATTGGAACGGCATAGTAGGAAAAATAGAATTAACGGCATACGAAAAGACAAATATACATGCTTTAAAAGCATATCCAGATATAGAAACACGAACGGTAACATTGGACATCACTGTAAATAATACCACCGGACAACCGACTAATGGACTATTACAACTGGTTATCAACGAAAAAGGTGGCAAAACTGTCAGTGAACAATCTTTTCCCATTACTTTAAAAGAAGGAAGCAACCAACTGATTAAAGAAATCAGCATGGGTAAAAATATAAAATTATGGAATGAATTTACTCCTTATCTATACGAAGTAAAAGCAATGCTTACCGCCGATAACAAACAGGACAGCAAAAATATAACTTTCGGTATGCGAGAAGTCACGCAAGGCAAACATCATATCCAAATAAACGGGCGCAATGTTCACTTAAGAGGAGCATTGGACTGCTGTGTCTTTCCCTTGACCGGATATCCGTCAACAACTATCGAAGACTGGAAACGTATCTTCCTGACCGTAAAAGATTATGGCATGAATCATATCCGTTTTCATTCATGGTGTCCCCCCGAAGCCGCTTTCCATGCTGCCGATGAAGTAGGAATATACCTGCAAGCAGAATTGCCTATGTGGATTAAAGACGTCGGAAAATATCCTGCACGACGTGACTTTTTCGAGAAAGAAATGTATGCCATATTGGAAGAATATGGAAACCATCCTTCCTTTATTTTAATGTGTAACGGAAATGAAAACGAAGGTAATTTTAATGTTTTGGAAGACTTGGTGAAGAAAGCTCAAAAGCATGACAATCGCCGACTCTACTCTGCATCTACCGCCCGTACGCACACCCCTTCCGATCAATATTATGTATCGCATGTGACAGAAAAAGGATGGATAACTGTATACGAAGGTAAACCATCTACAGACTGGGACCGTAAAAAAGAATCGGATATTGACTGCCCTGTCATTGCACACGAAACCGGACAGCGCTGCATGTATCCTAATTTTGCAGAAATGGAAAAATATACCGGAGTCGTATCTCCTCGTAATTTTGAGGTATTCAGAGAAAGATTGGCACGCAATGGAATGCTACATCAAGCAGATGATTTTTTCCGTGCAACCGGTGCTCATACAGTCTTACAATATAAAGAAGTAAACGAATCATTACTCCGTACTGCAAATTCGGGTGGTTTCCAATTGCTGGGACTTGCAGATTTTCCGGGACAAGGAAGTGCTTTTGTCGGTATTCTTGATGCCTTTTGGGAAAGCAAAGGATTGGTCAGCCCCGAAAAGTACCGCGAATCCTGTGCACCTACCGTTCTTTTAGCACGTATGCCGAAACGTACTTATATGAACAATGAAACTTTCACAGCAAAACTGGAAATTTATCATTATGGAGAACATCCGTTAAAACGCGGAAAACTGAATTGGGAACTGAAAGATGGCAAAGGGAACACTGTAAAAAAAGGAAATATCTCAACCCCTGCTATACCCTGTGCTACTGTTGACTCTTTAGGCAAAGTAAACATCAGCCTCAACAATGTGAGTCATGCCGAAAAATTGACTTTACATACCACCCTGAATGATACCTACCATAATGAATGGGACATTTGGGTATATCCCTGCCAACAAACAGCGGCCGATGACTATGTATATGCACGCACTTATGACGAAAAAGTAAAAACAGCTTTGCAACAAGGAAAGAAAGTATTACTTATCCCCGAAAACGTTAAAGGACGCAAAACTAAATTTGCCAGCCACTTCTGGAATCCGATTATGTTCAACTGGAACCCTATGATTGTCGGTACACTCATAGACAGTAATCACCCGGCCTTTGGCGAATTCCCAACTACCTCTTATGCCGATTGGCAATGGTGGGACATTTTAAACTATGCCACCGCTATGGAACTTAATGATTTGACCGATATCACCCCCATCATACAAAGTATCGATACCTATGAACACAACCAAAAACTGGGTATTGCTTTTGAAGCACGTATAGGTAAAGGCAGCCTATTTATCTTATGTGCCGACCCGGATAAGGACATAGAGAAACGCCCTGCAATGAGACAGTTACTCCATTCTGTGAAAAACTATGTAGCATCAAAAGCATTTACTCCTGTCAAAGAGTTACAAATATATCAATTGGATGCCTTGTTTGCACCTTCTGTCAAGCACAAAAAGGGAACAAAAGACAATGCAGCCATCAAACAATTATTGAATCAATGAATATAAAAAGTATATTAACAACCTGTTTTGTGATTTGTGCCGTCCATGTGTCGGCACAAACCCCTTTATACAAACAATCTTCCGCACCTGTTGAAAGCAGAGTGAAAGATTTGCTGGGACGTATGACTGTAGACGAAAAAATCGGGCAGCTATGCTGTCCGCTAGGATGGGAAATGTATACCAAAACATCCAAGGGTGTAGTGCCTTCCGAACTATATAAAGAACGGATGAGCGCTGCACCCATCGGTTCTTTCTGGGCAGTGCTACGTGCCGATCCATGGACACAAAAGACTTTAGAAACCGGACTAAATCCCCAATCCGGTGCAAAAGCATTGAATGCATTACAGAAATATGCCATCGACAGTACTCGCTTGGGAATTCCCATTCTCTTTGCCGAAGAATGTCCACACGGTCATATGGCCATCGGTACTACCGTCTTTCCCACTTCATTGGCACAAGCCAGCACATGGGATAAAGAGTTAATGTACAAAATGGGTGAAACAATAGCATTGGAGGCACGTTTGCAAGGGGCTAATATCGGATACGGTCCGGTATTGGACATTGCACGAGAGCCACGATGGTCACGTATGGAGGAAACTTTTGGCGAAGATCCTGTACTGACCTCTACTTTGGGAGTTGCTTTTATGAAAGGTATGCAGGGAGAAGTGCAAAATGACGGAAAACATCTTTTCTCCACCCTCAAGCATTTTGCTGCTTACGGTATCCCTGAATCCGGACACAATGGTGCACGTGCCAATATCGGTATGCGACAATTATTTTCAGACTATCTGCATCCTTTCAAGAAAGCAGTGGAAGCAGGAGCAGGCACAATCATGACTTCTTACAATTCCATTGATGGTGTTCCCTGTACGGCCAATAAATATTTACTCAGTGATATACTGCGCAAAGAATGGGGATTTAATGGCTTCGTATATTCCGATTTATCAAGTATTGAAGGCATAACCGGCGCCCGGGTTGCCCAAAATCACAAAGAAGCCTCAGTATTGGCTTTAAAGGCCGGAGTAGATATGGATTTAGGGGGAAACGCCTATGGAAAAAACCTTCGACAGGCATTAAAAGAAAAACTTATCGGTATGCAGGATATAGACAGGGCGGTTGCCAATATACTCCGTCTCAAATTCCGTATGGGATTATTCGAAAACCCGTATGTATCTCCTGAGAAAGCCGGACGGACGGTACGCTCCCGGGCACATAAGGAATTGGCACGCCAAGTAGCACGTAAAGGAGTGGTATTACTGAAAAATGAAGGTATATTGCCTTTAAGCAAACAACTGAAAAGCATTGCAGTCATCGGCCCGAACGCTGACAATATGTACAATCAGTTGGGAGATTACACAGCACCTCAGGAACGTAAAGAGATTACCACCGTTTTAGACGGCATACGAAATACCGTCTCAGCTTCCACACAGGTGACTTATGTCAAAGGATGTGCTATTCGTGACACCACCGCCCATCACATTCCTGCTGCTGTGGAAGCCGCACAAAAAGCAGATGCCGTCGTATTGGTAGTAGGCGGTTCGAGTGCCCGTGACTTCAAAACCAAATACATTGAAACCGGAGCGGCCACGGTTACTCAAGAAGAGAACCAACAATTATCCGACATGGAATGTGGAGAAGGCTATGACCGCAGCACTTTGAAGTTATTGGGATATCAAGAAAAACTGATGGAAGCTATAACCTCTACAGGAAAACCGGTAATAGTCATTTATATCCAAGGTCGTCCGCTCAATATGAATCTGGCAGCAGAAAAAGCACAAGCCTTATTGACCGCTTGGTATCCCGGCGAACAAGGAGGTGCAGCCATAGCCGATGTTTTGTTTGGAGATTACAACCCGGCCGGACGTTTACCGGTATCCATTCCTCGAAGTGAAGGGCAACTACCCCTGTTTTATTCACAAGGAGAGCAACGGTCTTATGTAGAAGAAGCCGGAACTCCACTATATGCATTCGGTTACGGTTTGAGCTATACTCAATTTGATTACAGTCACTTAAAATTGGAAAAAGGGAATTCTCCTGACATTTTGCAAAAAGTGAGTTGCACGATAACCAATATCGGTGACAGAGATGGTGAAGAGGTAGTGCAGCTCTACATCTGCGACAAAGTAGCTTCCGTATCACAAGCTCCTATCCTGTTAAAAGGATTCCGACGTATCTTTTTAAAGAAAGGAGAAAGCAAACAAGTAACCTTTACCCTGGGAAAAGAAGAGTTGTCACTTTATAATATGGAAATGAAGCAAGTAGTAGAACCGGGAGAGTTTAAAGTTATGGTCGGCACAGCTTCCAATGATATACGTCTGGATGGAGAGTTTACCCTTACGCCTTAAGGGGACTCTTCTTCTGCCCACAAACCGGTTATAAATAAAAGAAAGAGACTGTCCAAAGTAACTATCATTTCATCGTTCTATCATCGATGACCGGACAGTTACTTTGGACAGTCCTCCTTCCTTATTTTCTCATTGCTCATCATCAGAAACGATTGCAATTCACGTCATCACGTTATTGAATCTTCAAAATACTTCTTTGAGACAGAATGGCAGAAGAAGCGGTCGGAGTTCCCTTGCGAGTACAATAATCAAATTCCGCAGACTTATCGCCATCAAAAGATTTCCATTTCAACTTCAACTTCACTGTTTTACCCTGTGTATCCGGCAAATCACTCAAATCAAATGCTACAAGAGCATCTGCCAACTCTCCCCACATATTACCATGTGAATTGTGGCGGAATTCTACTTCATAAGGATTAGCCGGATCTTGACTCTTCAACAAATTAACAAAATGCGGTTCACTACGATCTCCCCATTCTGTTCTGAAGCGAAGTGTCAGATAACCATCTTCTGCAATAGTAACCCAGTCGCGCACTATTTCTACCGGATCAGTACCATACACGACATCATTTTCTTCTCCCAAATCAGGAGCAATCGGTTTAGTCAGGATACTGTCAATCCAGTTAATATGTACAGCCTTACTGTATCTGCCGCTAACCTCGTCCACTTCATCATAATTGACTAACGCTCTCACTTCCTTTTCACCAAAAGGAGATGACGCAACATTTATAGGCAACAATGTCGTGCTGTCGTCCAATTGCAGGAAAAACGAACCATCATCCACGTTTTTTACCGTTACCAATGCATTGGGTATTACTTTCCCATACCAATTGTCATTGTCATCATCCAAACAAGACTGAAACCCCATGGCAAACACAATGCCCATTCCCCAAACCAGCCACTTATTTACTTTCGAAAATACATCCATAATTATTTTTTTAAAGTTAACGAAATCAATAAACAATGTTTTCTTCTGTAATTTTAAAATGCATGCAATAAGGGAACACTGCACTCTAAAGTATTAATTTATTATAATCTCCGGTAAGAACGAAAAAGGGGCCAATAAAAATTCCCCAAAACCATGAAACTTCTCGAAAAAAGGTCTTGAGTTTTTCTATCAAAAATCGCAATGCATTCCGAGAAATTCCAATTCTTTTGAAGAAAAGATGAAGTTATACCGGTGAAGGAAAGCTGCCTATCAGCAAAGTTGATACAATCTGCTTTCACACATAACAGATATTGCAACCTCCTATCCATGGGGATTCCGTGTGAAAGTTTTTCAGACTCAGTCTCCAAAAACAGGGAGGAGTGAGACCTGTCTTATCCGCCTCGAAACGTACGTAGAGGGCTATACGAACGTACGTGCAGACTTATGCGTACTAACATGAAATCATGCACCTTCCAAAAGACAAGGACGTTTTTGGAAAAGATAACGAGTTTTTTGAGTTTCCTAAATCGTTTCATTAGCCGGACTAAACGTTTTCATTCTTTCAATTATGCCTGTCTGTCCGTCGAATTACTACAGTCTTCGGCAGCGGACTGTATGGTTCGTTGCAGTGGACCGTACAGTCTGCTACAGTGGACTGTACAGTCCATTGCCGTAGACTGTAATAATCTTCCGTTTAAAAGAACTTGGCTGCCCCCGGGAAACGGCTTATTCTTCCCTTTGTTTGTGATATGATATTTAAATCCCCGAGAATAATAAGTGAGCCCAAGTTTTCAAACCGAGCCCGTTTTGACTCATCCCGGAAGAGAACAAAAAAACAGCCATCAAAATTGCCCTGCTGGATCAGGAGATTATCTGCGGAATCGGCAATATATATGCCTCCGAAGCTTTGTTCGGCGCCTCCATTCTGCCGACACGAGAGGCCGGCAGTCTCAGCCGGACGGAATGCGACAAACTGCTGAAAGCGGTACGCGAAGTTTTGGAAAAAGCAATCAAGGCCGGCGGTTCGACACTGCGCGATTACCGTAAGCCGGACGGCAGTCTCGGTTATTTTCAGAACCAGCACTGCGTTTACAACAAAACCGGACAGCCCTGCCCGGGCTGCACCTGCTCTCCGGCCCGCACTGGGGGAATCAGGAAAATCGTTCAGGGCGGACGTTCAACCTTTTACTGTCCCACCAAACAAAAGTGAAAAGCCATGACAAAAAATATTTATAAATATGCAATCATTTTAGGGGTTCTCTTTTCCGGCATTGCCGCAACGGCACGGGCCACAACATTTATTGAGGGATTTGAAGACGTTCCTCTGATGGACGGCATGACTCAGATTCAGAAAGACACCATCAGTTTCGGCAATGAAGAATCGCGCTTTGTCGAAGCTTATCTGACCAGCACAAGGGTCGGCTTTAAGGCCGTGGAAAAGTTTTATGTCAACACTTTGCCGCAGCTGGGCTGGACTTATCAGGGCCGGCGCGACAATACGCTTATTTTTTACCGCGAGACGGAAATGCTTGAAATCGTTCAGGAAATAGCACGCCCGCTGGAAGTCAGAATTACCGTTAAAAGCAAGATGTAGAGGTTGTTATGGAATTAAATACCGTTGTCAGCGAGATTAAAGGAAAAGTCGGCATTATTACCCTGAACCGTCCGAAAGCGCTTAATGCCGTCAGCGAAGAAATGCTGCGGGAACTGACCAGCCAAACCAAAGCTTTTGACGAAGACCCGTGGGTCAGGGCGATTATCATCCGCGGCAGCGACAAAGCCTTCGCCGCCGGAATTGACGTCAGAGACCTGATCGAAAAAGTCAACAGCAGGGATACCGAACTGCTGAAAATGCACAAATATATGGAAACTTTTGCCGCCACGCGCAAACCGCTGATTGCCGCCGTCGCCGGTTTTGCATTGGGAATCGGGTGCGAAATCGCGCTGAACTGCGACATCATTCTGGCCGCGGACAACGCCAAATTCGGCCAGCCGGAACTGAGCCTGGCCTCCATTCCCTGTTTCGGCGCCACTCAGCTGCTGACCAAAGCAATAGGAAAGGCCAAAGCAATGGAAGTGATTCTCAGCGGACGGGCAATCAACGCGGAAGAGGCCGAACGGACGGGACTCGTCAGCCGGATTATTCCTCTGACGGATTTATACGACGAATGCTACAAAGTCGCCGCCAAAATCGCCGAACAATCGGATTTGGCGGTCAGCACCGCCAAACAGGCCATTAAACAGGCAGTCGCCAACACGCCGCTGGCGACAGGAATCGCCCTTGAGAATCAGAGCAGCCGGATGTGCCTGAACAGCGAAGATTTTCGGGAATCGCTGGCCGATTTCATCAGGAAGCATTCCTAACAGCTTAAAAAAGCTTAAAAACGGGTAAGTTTGTGCAAATTAAGTATTGACTTAAACCCTGCATAGAGTTTATAAAGCATATCAGAATTAAATATCGTTTAACTATTTAAATACAGGATTAAAAGAAATGGCCAATCATAAATCGGCAAAGACCAGAATTAAAAGAAACAACAAAAGAGCCGTTATCAACGGTGCACGCAGAAGCCGCGTCCGCACTTTTGTAAAGAAAGTCATCGCTGCGGTTATGGAAAACAATAAAGAAGCTGCCCAGGCCGCTTTTGCTGAATCCGAATTGATGAGAGCCGCCCAGAAGGGTGTCGTTGAAAAACACAATGCTTCTCGTACGGTTTCCCGTCTTTCCAAAAAAATTAAAGCTTTGTAATTTTCACTTTTCAGTGACATTTTTAAACACAAACCGACTTATCCTTTCAAGCTTAAAGGAGATTTCGGTTTGTGTTTTTTTATGCGCAAAATGACAGAATCTGGGCGACTCTGCAAAAAAGCGCTGTCAAGAAATTTAATTGCAATGTTCTTGAAATGTTCTGTTGTAATTATTTTTTCGGGGCGATAGTATCCAAATCACTTTAGAGAAGTACCTCGCAAATTTTGATTTTCGAATCTTCCGAATATTATTAAACTTCCTCTTCGGAAAATTGGCATGACGGAGAGAAAACCCATCGGCGGAAAAACCGAACCGGGACTTGCGGAAAAGGCGCCTTAATGACAAAGAGGAACCCCGGAG